>Ga0222650_1000192_pt1 | contig 56047 bp, 52 predicted proteins | sample AntAcemetagen367_FD_179820 | JGI IMG/M metagenome (GOLD analysis project Ga0222650, IMG submission 179820) | Saline water microbial communities from Ace Lake, Antarctica - #367 | ecosystem: Environmental > Aquatic > Non-marine Saline and Alkaline > Saline | place: Antarctica: Ace Lake... | reverse complement strand
GCCCCGATTCCCCATCCCAACCCCGAAAGACCAACCCCGCAGCCAGACATGGACGGCTCGGAGAGACCGTCCCTGCCCCCACACAGGCACGGACCTTTTTCCAAAAGGTCCATATCTAACGGCCCGATTCCCCAATCCAACCCCAAAGACCCAATCCCGCCGCCAGACATGGACGGCTCGGAGAGCCATCCCTGCCCCCGCACAGGCACGGACCTTTTTCCAAAAGGTCCATATCTAACGCCCCGATTCCCCATCCCAACCCCGAAAGACCAATCGCGCCACCAGACATGGACGGCTCGGAGAGCCATCCCTGCCCCCGCACAGGCACGGACCTTTTTCCAAAAGGTCCATATCTAACGCCCCGATTCCCCATCCCAACCCCGAAAGACCAATCGCGCCGCCAGACATGGACGGCTCGGAGAGACCGTCCCTGCCCCCACACAGGCACGGACCTTTTTCCAAAAGGTCCATATCTAACGGCCCGATCCCCCGGCCCAACGCCGAAAGACCAATCGCGCCGCCAGACATGGACGGCTCGGAGAGCCATCCCTGCCGGTTGTGTTTCCTTACCATCCCCTCACATCATCCGCCCGTAAGACATACGGCCATTCGTCAAACTTCTCCACCAGTCCAGCCCTTGTCGGATTCTCCCGGATATACGTCCACTTGTCGGTGAAGTCGAATTCACTCCGCACCCGGTGATCGAAAAAATCCCGCTGCCACTGGATCCCAAGGCTACGCGAGGTAAAGCGTTTCCATCCGGCGATCAGTTTCATCATCCCGAGTCCTTCATCCCAGTTGAATGAAATCAACGCGTGCAAATGGTCGGGCATCAGGAGAGCGAGATGAATATGCCATTTCCCTTGGTTTTTGTAGAATTGAAGTGCATCGAAGAGCGATTCCGCAGTTTCCGGTAAAGCGAGCTGGTTGATGCCACGCGGGAGGGAATTGATCGTGATGAAATAGATTGCGGCGTCGCCGGCCCATGAGGGAGGCCGGTGAAATTCCAGCCGTGATTTCCGTTTTGAAAACTCCTCGGGCACTGAAGCAATTTGATCGTATAGAGCCAGGAATCAAGCATTTGTAAGCCAGCACCACGTTTCGCCCGCCCTTGAGGCGCTATTTCCTCAGCCCAACGCCGAAGGATCAATCGCGCCGCCAGATATGGACGGCTCGGAGAGCCGTCCCTGCCGGTTGAAAATTCTCGCTAAGGCGAAGAGGTTCACGGGGCGGGTACCCAAAAAATATCGGCAGAATCTGTGGGGATTTCTGACTGCCTCAGGGCCGCTGCCTGGCCTCCGTAGTAGACAACGATCGCTTTGTCTCCATGGCGGTAGGCGATATTCGAAGTCGTCTGATCGAAATTGATGAATCCGTCACCATCTGCCGTGATGAAAGCTGCGGAGCGCGTGCCATCCACAAGCTGGGAATTCCTCACTGCATTTTCAGTGCTCAGTCTGGTGTATGCGTAGGAGCCGGAAAGATTTTGATAGTTTGCCGGTTTTTCTCTTACCACGGACGGATCCATCAAGGCAATGGGGAGACTCGTATCAGGAGTAAGTCCTGAGCCGAATGTCGATTGATCCCCCTTGAGTTCGCTTAGTAGCTCGGGATTTTCGAACCAATCGTAAGTCCCGGTATGGGTCTCCCCCCCCATAGCCACTGTTACTTGTCCTACCGGCGGGATGAATCTTCCCTGATGATCTGACGCATAGCTGATATTCGCAGTTTGAATCTGCCTCATATTGCCCAGGGCGATCGTCTTGTCCGCAGATTTCCTGAAGCGCATCACTGCGGTAATGCTGAGCGACACCAGGGTTGCGATGATCACGATTACGACGAGAAGTTCTACGAGGGTGAATCCTCCGAGGGCTTGGTTCTTTTTATTTTTCACTGAGGTTGGTGCTGAAGCAATTGGAGTCCTATCGGTTAATGCCTGATTGTGCCGATAATTCGAGACAAGGGAAGAATGAAGTCCGTTGTGAGTCCACGGATTTCGGATTGTAGTCGCCCTCGGCAAAAGCACCCAAACAAAGATTCGTCCTGTTTTCGTTTTCCTTCCGGCTCATGCGAAACGCTCCTTGAGACGCTCAAGTATAACCGTCGTGGCGGTCTTGATGCCGATGGGCGAGGTCGATTCCGCTTCAAGACAAGTCATTCCAACGCCGTCGAGACCGCAAGGAGTGATGGCTAGGAAAGGGGGAAGGCATTCACGAGTGACGTTGATGGCGAAACCATGCATGGAAATCCATTTGCGGACGCCGACCCCGATGGAGGCGAGTTTCCTATCCTCCACCCAGACGCCGGTCATGCCATCGCGGCGGGTCGCATCAACACCTAGGTCCTCACAAGCTGCGATCAGGGCATCTTCGATGAGCCGGAGATGAAGATGGAGGTCACGGCCACGTGGGTTGAGATCGAGTATGGGATAGCCGGTGATTTGCCCCGGACCGTGATAGGTTGCTTGGCCGCCACGGTTGGTTTCGAAAACCGGATGGGCGAGGGATGCGGGGGTCCGCAGGGAGGATTGGTCGCGCAAACGGCCTATGGTGTAGACGGGTTCGTGCTCCAGCATGATGATGGTGTCCGATCCGCTTCCTGCCAAGATGGCGGCAACGGTTTTTTCCTGAAGGGCCAGTCCCTCAGGGTAAGGGATGGGTTGCGTGAGGACCATGACCTCCGGTTGAGAAAGCCCGGACGTCGTATTTTCGGATGAATATGCGGATTTCATTGCGCTACAGCGGAACTTCCGGCCCTCGGGGTGGTATGGGTCAGTATTTTTCCGGAAACCGTATCGGTATGTTCCCGATCCAAAGGCATGCCGGGTGGGGCTGTGGCAGGGTCGTGGATTTGGCAGGCAGGAACGACCATGAGAACCAGAGTAACAGACAGCCATTTCATGGGTGAAAGCTTCGGTTCGGGAATGTTCTCCAGCAAGGGCAAAGAGGGATCATAACTCGCGGCGATAAATGGCGACCCACTCTTTTCCTTCACGGCCGGGGTAAGATTTGGTTGGGATCCAGGAGTCGGTTCTTACAAACCAAGGGGCAAACCGTTCATCAAGCTCGGCAATGGAGGTGTTGAAGGGTGGACCCTCGTCTTCCTCACCTGGCGGGTTCGGGGTCAGAAAGAACACCCCGATGAGATGACCGCCGGGCTGGATCAGTCCGGCGCAGGCTTGAGCGTAGTCAGGTCTGCGTGAAGGATCTATGGCGCAGTAGCACGTGTGTTCCCAAATGGCGGAAAAGCTCCTTCCTTTTCGCCAAGCGGAGTCGAGGAAATCGCCGAGTTCATGGGTTTCTGAACCAGCCTTCGGGTGGGTCTGCGCTTGCTCGAGGGCAAGGGGAGCGAGATCCAGTCCGAGTGGATTGAGGCCTTCAGCGGCGAGCGCGCGAACATCGTGACCCGTCCCACTGCCCGGAACCAGAATCGGGCCGTCTCCCCAGATTGAAGCATCCTTGTTTCGCAGAAGATCCATCAATGGTGGTGCGGGCCGGCCTTTTTCCCAAGGCGTGTCGCCGGATTGATATCGCTGGTTCCAGTCGATCATGAATTTAAATCTAGCGCGGCGACGGCAAACTTCAAATCAACCTCCGCTCGAGAAGCTTGGCGCGCAGAGGATCGGAGGCCTGGAGGTGTGCGATGCCTATTGCAAGAGCATCGGCGGCATCGGAGGGCGGGGTTTCCGCGAGGCCAAGAAGTGCGCGGACCATGAACGCGACCTGATCCTTGTCAGCACTGCCTTTTCCGACGACAGCCATCTTGATTTTTTTCGGAGAATATTCGTAGACAGGTATTCCGTGGTCTGCGGCTGCGATAAGTGCCGCCGCTCTAGCCGCGCCCATCGATATGGCCGTGCGGTGCGACTGAACGTAGATGATACCTTCAACAGCGACTTCATCAGGTTGGTGCTGGGTGATCAGGTGAACGAGGTGCGTTCGGATCGCGGACAAAGCCCCGGACTGCGGGATATTTTTGGGAACTGATATGATATCGTATCCGAGCACGGTCGGCTTGCGTGGATCACCTTCGAGAATCGCATAGCCGGTGTTGCGGACCGCGGGATCGATGGCGAGGACTCGCATGCGAAGAGTTAGGCTGTTTGTAGGGGTGGTTGGAAGCGGGAAATGATCCGGGAGAGGGATGATTGAAATGTTTTCAGGATTGTCAGACAGACTTGGAAAAGCGAATATATCGGAAGTGAGGAGTTTTCACCTTATATTCATTCTGTATTTATTGTTGGGTGGTTGGGTATCCGCACAGAGTTTGTCAGCCTTCGATATCCCTGCGATCCCTGAGACCGGGCTCCTTGATGATGAGGGTGTCCTCGAAAACAATCCTTCGCTTCAGCGCCGATTGAGCGAGATGCTGCAGGAGCTTGATCAGAAGCATGGCTACCGATTGATAGTCGTATTGAAGCTATCTCTAATCGGAACCAATCCAACCGATTACGCTGCGCAGTTGCAAGAAAACTGGCTGCCGAAAGGTGGAGGCTTGGTATTGGTTTTCGAATCGGATACGGGATTCTCCGGATTTGGACGTGACCTTGAATTAACCGTGGGAATGGAAAACGATGAAACGGCGATTCCATCATTCAGCTTGATCGAAATTGTCAGTAAATCACTTCGGGCGGCGAACAGCTCGCAGGTTAAAGAAGTCTATTTGCAAAATCTTGTTACCGAACTTTGCGACAGATTGGATGAGTATTTCGAGCTTAGGGCGACCCCGGCTGAGGGTGGGCACTCCCTGCGTCTCGCTTTGGTTACAATCGGGGCTTTGTCATTACTCGCGCTTTGCGGGATAGGTCTCGGTTTGTTGTTGGGGAAAGCTGATGCCAAACGGACGCAGACCAGAATGTTTCCTCAGGTCGAGATACCAGAGAGACTTGGGGCACCTTATGGAGGTGGAGGGGGGGCATGCGGGTCTTTCGGTCCGCATCCACCCAATTGATTTGGCTTTGTGTTTTGGCGCAACGGATACTGCGGGTTTGAGAAAATCCAGGATTCCAAACAAACGCAGATGTTGGCAGTGATCATTGCGAAACGGAGATTCAGGTGATCGTTGAGAAGGCGTGAAAGATGAATTGAAACACATTGACCCTCACCCTGCAGCATGTCAGTCTCAGGCAGCTATGAGAATGTCATATTTAATCATCGGGTCAGTCGCAATGGCCCTTGTTGCCTGCGAAAACACGAACTCGCGGATGACGAGTTCGAGTTTCGACCCGCTAGGTCCTCCTGGGAATACGAAAAAGCCGGACTCATCCTTCGGCCCCGAATTTTCTCCCGGTCAGTTCGCGAGTGCCGCCATTGATAATACCGCATTCTACAAGAACAAGCCCCAGGGCAACGAGGAAGCGGACAAACTTATCGCCCGCGGGACTCAGATGAAAATTATCGAAATTTCGAGCAATCACATGAAAGTGGAACTCGACAGCGGAGAAGTCGGCTGGGTTCCCTCGGTGATGGTTTTAAGTGGTGAATCTGCTGCGGGCGATATGGTTCCGGTTGATGGTATTTATCAGGTCTACCCTCCGCTCCCGGATGGTGGCCTCGTAGAGCCTCTTCCTATTATCGACCCGAGCGGCTTACCTCCCGGGGGCGCATTGCCGGCAATCATTGATTTGGATGCTCCGGTTGATACGACAATACCCACGCTGGATCTCGTTCCAGAAATCGAATCAGCCGAGGCTACTGAGGAGACTGAAGAAATAGTCGAGACTGTCGAAGAACCCCAAGAAACAACTGGCGACGAAAGCAACTAGCCTATCCTACGGCAGAAGCTTTCGTGGTATTTGCGCTGGCGCTGGACACTAGGGGATTTCGGTTTTTGACAGGGTAGTATCGATCAGCTCCATTGGATCGATGTCCTGATCGGAAAGAATCCGGTGACGCATTACGGCGGCAAACACCGCCTGGACATGATCGGGATAGACTGCGGGCGCGGATTCCAGGAAGGCATTTGCCCTCGCCGCTCGCAGTAGAGCCAAGGATGCGCGGATGGAAACGCTCTGATCCGAACCTGCCGAGCGACGAAGCATCTCGCAAAGAGCTGTTATATATTCGGCGACAGATCGGGAAACGGGAATGGCTCCCGCAATTTCCTGGAGTTGCCGGATCTTTTGCTCATCGAGTCCGAAGTCGATAATGGTTTCGGGCTCCGATTTTTTCGCAGCGTGAGCCAGAACGATCTCGGTCTGGGTGGGGCCGTCCGGGAGGGACATTTCCATTGAAAGCAGGAATCGGTCGAGTTGTGGCTCGGGTAGAGGAAAGGTTCCGGTGGCATGGGTGTTGTTCTGCGTGGCGATTACGATGAACGGCTTTGGCAAAGCATGGCTCACACCATCAATCGTCACGCTGCACTCGTTCATGCTTTCCAATAGTGCCGATTGCACACGCGGCGAGGTCCGGTTGATTTCATCGGCAAGAAGACAGTTGGCAAATACCGGTCCCTTGATGAATTCGAATATTCCCCGGTCGGATCGATAGAGATTATAACCGACGAGGTCTGAGGGAAGGAGGTCGGGAGTGAACTGCACTCGTTTGAAAACGCCACCCATCGCACTTGCAAGGGTGTGGGCGAGTGTTGTTTTTCCTATCCCGGGAGCGCCTTCAATCAAGACATGCCCGTCGGCCAACAATGCGGTCAGCAACATTTCCGCCGCCTTCTCCGCGCCAATGACTTTGGATGCCAAGTGCTTGAGAAGCGGATCGATTACGGATGAGTTCATAGTTTGAAGTTGCGAGAGTATTGCTTGATTGCCTCCGGGTAAATCCGATGTTCGACGATTTGCAGCCGTGCGTGCAATTGCCCGGGCGTTTCGTCGGGAAGCACCGGAATTGCCTCTTGCAGAATGATCGGGCCGGTATCCATCCCGGAATCGACCACATGGACGGTGACTCCGGTTTCCCGGGCCTTTGCCGCGATTGCCTGTTGCCATGCTTCGACTCCTGGAAACTCCGGTAATAAAGATGGATGGATGTTGATGATTCTCGATGGGAACGCATCAAGAAGAGGCTGCTTTACCAAGCGCATGAAACCCGCAAGACAAACCAGATCGACACCCGCATCCTGCAATTTCCGAGCGGTATGCTGCTGGACGGATTCGGGGAATTTCGACCGGTGAGCCGCACAGTCGATGACTCCCGACGGAATGCCATTGATCGCAGCTCTTTCCAAAATAAACGCATCCGGGTTGTCTGAAAGAACCATTGCGATACGGGCGGAAAGTCCGCCTCTCGAAATGGCATCAAGTATCGCCTGCATATTTGAGCCGGAGCCGGAGCCGAGAATTCCAAGCGTGAGCATGTCTATGATTTAAACGACAGATCAGTTCTGCCAAGATGCAAGTTTGTCGCTTGTGTGAATGATTGGCACGATTGAATGTTCATACACGGTATGCGCCAATATTTTTAAGAACCGAATTTTTCGAAGGCATCGGGTTGCAGAGAAGGTCAACCAGTTTATCCCATGACCGCTGACCTCTGAGAATCTGCACTTCGATTCTCAGAAAATATATGGGCACGTTGATTTCCGTCGGTCTCGGGAATCGAACGGCGTCTTTTTCGGTGGTTACGATCATATCCATGTCCCTCTCCACACAGCGTTGCATGAAGTCGTCGACATTGCGGCGGCTAAATCGATGATGGTCGGAAAAGCGACGGCTGATCTCGACCTTGGCCCCGAGTTCTTCCAAGGACCGCTCAAAATTTTCCGGCACGGCAATCGCGCTTATGGCTCCGACCCATTTCCCTTCCAGAAAATCGAGCGGCTTGTGCTCTCTGGTATGAATATCTTCGAGATATCGTGGGCCGTGCGCGCACTCGACAATGTCAGCAGTTGGATTGTATTTCCGAATCCGGGTGATGAGCTCGGCATTCGAGCTGCCATCGCATTTGGTGATCAGGATGAAGCTCGCCCGGCGGAGATTTTTTGGAGGCTCACGCAATGTTCCTCTTGGGAGAAGTGCCTCGGTCCCGAACGGTGAACGTGAATCGACAAGGACAACGTCAAAGGAATGGGCGAGGTCGAAATTCTGCATCCCGTCGTCAAGAATCAACGTTTCCGCTCCCAGTTGACTGACCGCAAATCGCGCTCCCTTGACCCGGTTCTTGTCAACAATGACGGAAACTCTCTCCAGGTTGCGGGCCAACATAAAGGGTTCGTCTCCAGCAAACTTCGAGTCCAGCAACAGCGCCGAGCCGGTTGAAACAACCTTGGGCATATTTTCTTGCCGGAGATAACGCCCATTCTTGTCTTTCCATTTCTGCCGTTGCTCAAGTCGTTTGCTTTTATACCCGCGTGAAAGAATGGCGACCTTTCTGCCGCGATCACGCAGGGATTTGGCGAGCATTTCCACGACGGGTGTTTTGCCCGTGCCACCCACAGTCAGATTGCCGATGGAAACCACCTGCGTGCCAAGGTATTGCTGGGATTTCCAGCCCTTGCGGAAGAGCGCGATGCGAAGCTGAACCAAACAACGGAATACACCGGAGAGACCGAGCATCAGGACCCTCATCAAGCTCGCACGGAATCCCTTGGCCCGTCCGAAAATGACGTCAGCTCCCCATTGTTCCAATTCGTCGATCCGTTCCTTCATGGGTGATTACATGGGAAAACTGTGCTCAAACCAGCATGGCGACAAGCTTCGCTTCACTCGCCATCACCAAAAAAAGAACCGGCGTTTCGGCTTGCGTTTGTATTTCCCGTCGCCAACGGAAAGAACCTCGATGTGCGTTCGGGTGAGACCATCCTCATAAAACCCCAGTTTCTTGGCAGCACGCGGCGTGACGTCGAGGTGACGACCTGGGATGAACGGTCCGCGATCATTGATTCTCAACTTGACCGACTTTCCATTTTCCAAGTTGGTGACTTTGACCATGGCGGGGAGCGGCAAAGTTTTGTGCGCGCCAGTCAGGTGCCATGGTTGCACTTTTTCACCCAAAGAGGTGGTCCCGCGCCTGAGGCCGAAGAAACTGGATTCATTATACCAAGAGCAACCCCCGCTTTCTTCAAATCCGAGTGCCTGGTCCACATTCATCGGATGATATGTCTGCCCGCGAACCGTATATGACCGAGTCATATATCCGGAATGGCCGCTGGGCCGCGAAGAGCACGAACTGAGTAGCAGTGCCGATGCCGCGGTCAGCAACAGCGGGCGAGAAACAACTCTGAGGTAAATCATTTGTAAGCGATCAGTCAGCAGATCTGTTGCTGCCCGAGTTCTGCTCGCGGATGAGTTGGAGGACAGTCGCCACCTTTTCTTTCATTTCCTTGCCGGGCTTGAACTTGACCGAAGCGCGGGCCGGAATGTGCACCTTGGTTTCAGGTTCCTTGGGATTGCGACCGACCTTTGCCGCCGTTTCTCTCACCTGAAAGGCCCCGAAATTTCGCAAAATCACCGCATCTCCCTTGGCAAGGCTTTCAGTGATTTCGTCGATGAAAGCCTGAACCACCTCTTGAACATCCCTTTGAGTGAGATCGATACCTTTGGAACCCAACTGGTCAGTTATTCTGACGACGAGTTCGCGTTTTGTGATGTTTGCCATGGTGAAACCGGATAAAGTTTACTTCTCGCTGTGGAGTATAAAGCAGGACACAGGCCGATTGTCGCGAGAAAAACCACATCTTGGTCGATTAGTCTCGCAGCAGACAACAATCTGCCGGGTAGAGAGCCTGTCAAAAGGTCGTCAATCGGAAATTTTGCTCACTGAATTCGAAACGTGGCGCTTTTTTGAAACACTAGAAACACCCCCGATTTTTCTTGTCAATCAAGGCAACTAAATGGTTTCAGGCTAATTTGAACAGAGCGTGATAATTTGACTTGGTGGTTTTGGCACGGCCATTGCTTCAGGGTTTCCTGCTGCACTGGCGGTCACCATCCGCCGGGCAGCTTCTCAATATCCGACAACCCCGACCAATATGATCAGAAGACATCCAACAACATTGCGAGTTCTCGCCCTTGCGGCAGCGGCTTGCTTCGCAGTCCCCCTCATGCCAGTGACCGTTTTCGGTCAGGAAGAGATAACCCCCGCCCCAACCGAAGAGGTCTTGGCAGTAGAAGAATCCGACGAAATGGAGGAAACTGCCGTAGCCGTGGAAGTCGAGGAGGCACCCACCGACGGCTACGCGGACTTCATGGCCGGCCCGGATGCCGCCATGTTCACAGTGAACAACCTGTGGATACTCATCGCAGCCGCTCTTGTCTTCATCATGCACCTCGGATTCTCTACTGTTGAGTCCGGTCTCTGCCAGAAGAAGAATACGGTGAACATCCTGTTCAAGAACGTGTTCATCGTCTGCATCGGTGCCCTAGGCTACATGGTCTATGGCTTCAATGCGATGTATCCCGGCTTTGAACAAGCCGCCGGAAGCTTCTTCGCAGCAGGCTCGCCTATAACCAACACATTTTATAATAAGCCGGATGTTGAAGGCGTTAATCAGGTGGTCGCCAACATGACAGGCGAATATGCAGACTATACCTACTGGGCGGATTTCATCTTCCAAGCCATGTTTGCCGCCACCGCAGCGACGATCGTTTCCGGAGCTGTCGCAGAGCGCGTCAAACTTGGACCCTTCATGATCTATGCAACGCTTCTCGTGACCTTTGTCTACCCAATCACCGGTTCATGGGAATGGGGCGGCGGATGGTTGAATGGTTTCGGTGGTGAAGCCGCTGACGATACCGGACAATTCATTGACTTCGCCGGTTCATCGCTCGTTCATGCCTTCGGCGGATTCGCAGCGCTTGCAGCAGTTATCGTTCTCGGCCCTCGCCGTGGCAAATACACCAAAGACGGTGTAAAGCCAATCCTTCCACACAGCCTTCCGCTTGCTGCGATCGGCGTGTTCCTCCTCTTCCTCGGTTGGTTCGGCTTCAACGGCGGTTCCGTCCTCAGTGCTGACCCACAAGGTGTTTCCCGCGTGTTCGTCACAACAGCAATGGCTGGTTTCGGTGGCGGTCTTGCAGCGATCTTCACATCGTGGATCGTCCTCAAGAAGCCTGACCTTTCCATGGGCCTCAACGGTATGCTCGCAGGACTTGTCGGCATCACAGCTGGCGCCGGTGCAATCACCCCGTTCGGCGCGGTTCTCGTCGGAGCTATCGCAGGTGCACTTGTTGTTATGGCGGTTCTCTTCTTCGACAAATTGAAAATCGACGATCCGGTTGGAGCGATTTCCGTGCACGGCGTTTGCGGTGTGTGGGGAACTCTCGCAGTTGGCATCTTCGGTGTGGAAGAGCTTGCCGGAGAGAAGATCTCCTTCATGGCACAGCTCATCGGAACCGTTTCGATCTCGCTGTTCGCGTTCTTTGCCTCGCTCATTCTCTTCATCATCCTCAAGGTCACCCTCGGTGTCCGGGTTGATGCCCAAGAGGAAGAAGAAGGCCTCGACGTTGCGGAGCACGGCTCCCCAGCTTATACCGACAGCCATGCATAATTCCTAAAAAGGGTATTTCACAAGACGGGCGGTCCTTTACGGGGCCGCCCGTTTTCGTTTGCGGTGAGAGCGGCTTCGGCTACCAATTACAGCATGAAACGACAGATGATCCGGCTCGCAATGGCTACGGCGCTAGTCGTCTTGACTGTTTCCGCAGCGATGATGTGGTCTGGGAATTACGATTCGAGCCCAGATCCAAAGGCACGGTTCCAGGTCGATGCAGTCAGGCTGGAAAGCGACAGGAGTTATGTCTGGCTGGAATTACATCTGAAGAAAAGCGGCACGGAAAACCACGATCTACTTAAGCCCGTGCGGTTGGTAACAGCTGACAACATAGAGCACGAGCCGGCCGATACCGTTTTCGCAGGCAACCCGGAAAAAGGTTTCACTGACATATGGTTTAAATTCTGGCTTGAGAAAGAGGATCTACGAGGTGTCTTGAACCTGAAGATCAACGATGGCACGCTGAAAATCAAATCCTCAGAGCCAATCCCATCACTCTCCAACAATAAAGACACCATCTTCAATTCATCCGATTGGGAAAAATCATGGCTTGGCTTCTGATAGACAATTCAAACTCCCGGACAAAGTTACAGTTGGGGGATTCCGATTGCTTGCAAGACTGGAGAACCGTGATCCCGACTGGGGAAATGGAAGAGGCGACCATCGCACGGTTGATCAAGGGCATTAAATTTTCAGGAGTGGTTGTTGCCTCTGTCGTTCCGGAAAAGGAACTAATGCTCAGTGGATTTTTCAGCGAGATCTGTCCGTATCACCAGGTTTCCAGCCTCAGCCCCCTGGGATACGGTTTTGACCTGGCCTCGCCTGAACAGATCGGCCACGACCGTCTTTCGAACATCGTTGCGCTGAAATGCCACTACGGTGCTCCCGGGATTGCCATTGATTTCGGAACTGCCGTCACCTTCAGTGCGCTTTCAACAGCGGGAAACTTCGCTGGTGGAGCAATCGCGCCGGGTATGCAGTGCATGAGCAACTACCTGTCTTCAGAAACCGCGCAGCTCCCGGCCATTGAGCCGGAGATCACCCTGTCGGCAATCGGCAAGACGACCGTTCAGGCAATGCAAGCGGGTGTGGTCATCGGCCACCGTGGGATGGTCAGGGAGATCCTGCGGCAACTCACCTCTGAAATTGGAGGGGTACCCACAGTCATTGCGACCGGAGGAGGCGCTGAATTTGCCGCGCATGGACTACCCGAAATCAACAAAATCGACCCCAGCCTAACACTGGAAGGTCTGCGTCTTCTTGCCGAAAGGGTATTTTAAGCCCGGCGATCTCCAATATAATCGGTCGGTTTTCGATTTAATGTAGATATTTGGCCAGTTAGCCACTAGGCAGATTGCGGCAATGAGTGACAGTCCCTTATCAATCGGAATCGACTTCGGCGGCACCAGTATAAAAACCGGTGTTGTACAAGGCTGCGAAATTCTCGACCTGGCACCACCGATTGCCACGCAGGAGTTCGACTCACCCGACGAACTCATTGCGACGATAATCAGAACGGTTGAAGATCTGCGTGCCCGTCATCCGGACATCCGGGCAGTCGGCGCGGGGATGCCCGGATTTGTGGATTTCAAAGAGGGGATTGTCCTCGACCTGACAAATGTCCGGGGTTGGCAAAACATTCCATTCAAAGCGCGCTTGGAGGAAGGGTTGAAACTTCGGGTATCCACGGACAACGATGCCAACTGCATGGCCTATGCCGAGTGGAAACTCGGAGCTGGCCGGGGATACAGTCATCTGGTTTGCGTCGCGCTTGGCACCGGAGTTGGAGGCGGAATTATCGTCAACGGGCAAATGGTCAGGGGCGCGAAGTTTGGTGCCGGTGAGATCGGCCAGACTTCAATCGACTACCAGGGAAGAATCGGGCACTACGGCAACTCGGGTGCTCTGGAAGACTACATTGGAAATCAGGAAATCGCCCATGATGCTCTGAATGCCTACCAGTCGGCCGGGATTCCCAAGGACATCCAAGATTGCTCACCCGCAGCACTTGCCGAAGCTGCGAACAATGGCGATGAAATCGCTCTTGCCCGTTGGCACATGGTCGGTCGTATGCTGGCGACCTCGATGATGAATACCTGCTGGCTGCTCAATCCCGAGGCGCTCGTCATCGGCGGTGGTGTAGCCCGTGCCGGAGATCTGATCTTCGAACCACTAAAAGAGCACCTGCTCCGTCAGCTCTCAGGTCCGTTCAAAGACAACTTAGCCATACTCCCTGCCGCATTTGGCCACGAGGCAGGTATTATCGGGGCCGCAGCGATGGCACTGGAAGATGCCGGTTTTTAATCCCCTGCCGCCTCTTGCGTCCTGTCGCTAGCGGCGACGACGGAGTAGGGTGACTGCAGCCAGCACCGAAAGTAGCGCGGTGCCAGGCTCCGGAACAAGTGGGTTTGGATTGATCGGATTATCGGTGAATGGGTTACTGGACAATCCGAAGAATTTCACATCCGCATCGCCATTGTTGTCGATCCGAAAGCCATAAACCACCGTCTCCGGCGCAACAGAAGTGCCTTCGAAAAACTTCTCAATACTCGCAACGGAATACCCGAAGTCCTGGTCCTCGAAATAATCGGAGGTCGCATACCCGGATCTCCAGTCATACGCTTGGTGGCTACCGAGGGTGGTGGGTCCGCCAAATCTCAGGCTGTTGGCACCCGCGATCACGTTCCCGTTTTGATCCAGCGGCACGATATTGAAATAGGTGTTCCCGTTCCTTTCGGAGACAAGAATGTAGTCTTCATCCAGAAAACCTCGGGCAAACAAGAGATCATAATCCGAGGTGTTTGAGTCCGGCAGGCCGCTTGTGCCGTCATAGAAACTGAAATTGAGCAGATCCGTATCCTGCGTGATACCGGCGAGCGAAGTTTGGAAAGCGCTGGTATCCGCCACTTGAGTGACTGTACCGTTGTCAAATACTCCAACCCCGCTTGCGCTAGGGCTGATGTTGAGGTTTGTCACCACGCCCCCAAGGTCGTTGAAAAAATTGAGCGTTTTATTCTCACTTCCGGTGTTCACTTGCAGTGAATTCAGGAATACAGACCCATCGCTCTGCGAGGTGACAGCGCTGGCTTCGTTACTCTGCACCACTGTGTTACCGTTCACAGTGTAGTTCACACTGACAATAGGGACGTTATTTGTTCCGGGGAGGATATCTACAAATGCCTGAGCATGGGAACTCTGCACAGCTAGGAACAGAGAGGCCACAACGCAAGTGCATTTCATGGGAGTGGGAAATTTCATAATCTATGATTTTGGGGGGGTGATCATTCCCTCCGTCAAGGTGGGGATGATCATTTCTTGGGGGGATGAGGGGATGAATTAGGGCATTTATACTAGCCAAGCAAACAGTTTTTATCAAAATTTCGGGTTTTTTTTCCACGCATCCTTGAAGATGGATGGCCTGTGGACCCAACAATCTTCCCTATTTGTTCTTCCCGCCCACTTTGATTCGAGCCGGGACTTCCTTGATGCTGATTCCGGCCTTGCCGAGGGCGTCCCAGATGTTGAGGAGCTTTTCGAGTGGGAGTCGGCGGTCGGCTTCAAGTTCGAGCTTGCGGCCGGGGTTTTGTTTTTGGAAAGCGGAGAGGTAGGGGCCGAGCAGGCCGTCGGGAACGAGGAGGGTGTCGAGGGTGATGTTGCCCTCGGCATCGACGGCGATGACCGAGCGGCTGTCGGAGACTACTTCCGACGGAATCTCTTTGATGGTTGGAAGCTCGATCTGGAGGATTTCGCGGGGTTTCTTGGGGTTTGTCGTGACGATCACGTAAACCAAGAGAATGAAGAGGATGTCGATCAGCGGAAGGATCGGAACCTCGGAGCGTTTTTTCTGGATACGGTGAAAATGCATTCAGCTTGGATCCTGAGGTTGGCCTGAACAGGTGGCTGCGAAGTCGACGAGGACGGCTTCCATACGAGCGGTGAGGCGTTCGATGCGGCGGGTGAAATAGCTGTGGGCTATGACGCAGGGAACGGCGATGGCGAGACCGAAAATCGTGGTGTTGAGGGCTTCGGCGATGCCGCGGGCGATTGCGATATTATCGTTGGTTTCCCCAAGGCCGCCGAAGATGGTGACCAGACCGGAGGCGGTGCCCAGCAGTCCGAGCAAGGGTGCGACGGTGATGACGACATCCAGCACGCCGATGCCGGAATACATTCTAACGACCTCCTCTCTGGCGGAAGCTTCGACCGCGCGGGTGATTTCCGCCGATGGCCTGCCGTGATGGTTCAATACTACGGAGCCGAGCCGGGCAAGGGTGCTGTTTCCTGTCCTGAGTTTCCGGGCCACGGGTTCCGCTTCTTCCGTGGAAATGGTTTCCAGTTCCCGCGCAAGGTTATCGGGCACGATGCGTGAGCGGCCGAGTGACATGAACTTGAACGCGATTGCGGTCAGCCCGGCGATGGAGCAAAGGATGAGTGGCCAGATAAAGATTCCGCCTTTTTGGAGGAATTCGACTGAAGCTTCGGTGGTGGTGACTGCGAGGTGGTGCATGTATGGTGTCTGTTAGAAATAGAAGTTGAAAATCAGTTCGAGGGCGTCGCCTGCCATTTCCTTTTTGACAGCGGGGGGCATGGCGGGAATTCCGGCGTTGCGGATGGAGTTCAAGGTGAAACCTTTCTGCACTTCGCCGGTCTGATTGTCGCCCACGAAATTGACGCTTTTTACGTTGCCATTGGCTTCCACGTAGAAGCGAACTGTAAGATAGCCCGGGGTAATGAAATCGCGGTGTCTCACGCAGTTCCGCTGCCATTCCTGCTCCACGGCCCGGCTGATCTGCGCTTGGTAACGGCCCATCGGCGTGTCCGCGACATCAAGCGCACTGCGGCCGGTGCGGGAAATATTTCCGCTGATCGCGGTCTTGGATTGGTTTCCGCGAAAGGCCGGGTCGTCGATGGGTGCGGGCTTGGGCCGGACGGTTTCCTTGGGTTTCTCTTTCGGTTTTTCCTCGGCCAATCCCTCGGCTTCGCCATCGCGGGTTTTCTGTTCTTCGCGCGGTTTGATATCTTCTTTTACCTCTGCTTCAGGAACCGGCGTCTCGATGGGGTTCGGGCCATCGAGCAGGTTCTCGCGGATGGCTGTTTGTGGTGTTTCGGCCTCGCCGGGGTCGGGTGTGTCAGTGCCTTTGACCATTTCCGCAGGGGGACTGAGTGGACTCGGTTCGGTGGGTGGCGTGATGGGCGATGGTTGATCCGTTGCCGCAGTCTGGGTTTCGTTCTTTATGGCCCCGTCCTGGTAATCACTTTGGGTGGTTTCGGGTTGTTCCATTTCCCGGGGATCGCGACCTGCTTGGGAAGGCAGGTCGGGGGCGTTTGCGTCCGGGGCTCTGTCGCTGGTGGCTTGGGTGTTGTGTTCGCCGATGTAGCGGCGGCTTGCGGGAGTTTCCGCAGTTTCCTGGTCGGATGAGGTGCGGGTGAATTCCGACTTGGTGGTTTCGTCTTCGGGAGCGACGGTTTCCACCTCGATCATCTCGGGGAAAATAGTAACGACCTGTTCCGGTGGTGTGGGTTCGGGGGCAGCTTCCCGTCTGGCGATTTGTGAAGTGATGACCTCGTAGCTGACCCACGCGAGAATGATCCCATTGAGCAAAATGGAGATACAGATAGCCGCCGCCCAGAGGCGGGCCTCGTCTCCGTTCTGCCGTGAAACTGCGGTAGCCACGGTCTTTAGGTAGCCTGTTTCGGAGTCTCGTGCAACGTCTCGCTTGGCTCGCGTTCAAGGTATCTGCAGGCCGCGCCGGTGAAGATTCCGGCACAGAAGCCGAAAACGTGGCCGAAAACATCGACCCCCGCACCGGGAGCGGCACCGCCGAGCCAACCGAGTATGATCATGCCTGCGAGCAAGGGAGCCAGCACGCGGACCCACGGCATGCGGACTTCCTCACGGCAGTTTTCAACCAGCCCGATTCCGGAAAGCACCCCCAGAGCCCCGAACACAGCGGTGGATGCGCCGAGGGATGTGAAGGGTTCGGGGTAAGTGATCAGGGAGGTGGTGGCGTTGCCGATGGTGCCGGAAAGCAGGATCATGGCCCATCCTTTCAATGGGCCGATGGATTTCGAAACGAGAATACCGAAGACTGTGCCGGTGGCGAGGTTTCCGACGATATGGGGGCCGTCGCCGTGGAGAAACAGGGCGGTGAAGGGTCGCCACCATTCGCCGCGGTCAATGAGGCCGATGTTGGATGAGGCGAAGCGATCAGAGAGGGAAGGGTCCTGATTTTGGAAATAAAAGACCACGAGCAGCGACGTGGCCCAGACGAGGGCATAGAGCCAACCGGCCGGGTGTTTCGCCCAATTCGAGGGAATGATTTTCGGAAGGATACGGGATTCGGTTTCCGACGCGTATTCGCGCAGCTCGTCGTGGATTTTCGGCGCGGCTTCGGGTTCCGCCTGGAGATCGAATTTGCCGGGTCCGTCACCGTGTTCGACGCGGATGGCCTCACCCATCGCGAGTGCGACCAGGGCGTGGTCGTAGGCGTCGTCGAGGGTGGGATAGGTGCCGATATCGACCCAGTTTTCATCCTCGGTTTCGTCTGGATTTTGTTCAGGCATGCGGGGTTATTGAAGAGTCGTGCTTTTGGCTGGCTTTTTGCTTTGGTTGAGGGGGTAGCCGGCCACAGGCGCGGCTCTCCAGGAGATCGAGCGCGGCTGCGGCGCGGTGCACGGCGAGGGAGAAGTGGCCGAGGTGGTCCTCGATATGGAGCGTGGCGTTCGGCATTTTGCTGGTGAGTTCTTTGACGAGGGCGGCGGGGATGTTTTTATCGTCGTCACCGTGCCAATAATGGATGGGGTGGGTGATGTTTTCCACCTCGAAAGTAGGTTTCCGGAGATAGATTTCGGCATCGACCATGATGCCTCTACCACCGGATGGAGAGACGACTCCCTCGGTGAAACTTCTGGTGAGCACTTCCCAGATGTCCTTGCTGTGGAGCATGATAACCCGGTCTTCTTCGGACAGGCTTCGTAAGAGGAGACTCATCGGAAAACGGCTGGGCTGACATTTGGTGGTCAGCGCGGCGATCCTGAATCCGCAGGTGAAAAGTGGCGAGGGAAGTTTCCGCAAAGGGATGAGCGCTCGGTAAATCGGGTGTAGTCCCTGACTGCTGAGATTGGTAAGTGGCAGCGGAACCATTCCGGCGAGCACTGCGGATCCGCTGAGGCGTTCGGGGATTCCCGCCGCGCAGGCAAGCACGTAGGGGCCGCCGCCCGACACACCGAGCTGGCCGAAATTTTCAAAGCCGAGGTGATCGGCGAAACGGGCCATCAGCGCGGGCCAGTCTTCGAGTTTGCGGTCGGGGATGAGAGTGGATTTCCCGATGCCGGGGCGGTCCATTGAAATGAGCCGGATTCCGCGTTCCTTTGCGAGATTATGGGCCAGGCGTGCCTGCAAGCGGGATGACGGCCAGCCGTGATAATAGAATACGGGGTTCCCGTCAGGATCGCCGAATTCGTTCCATGCAAGCACCTTGCCGGGCGCGTGCTCCCAGAAGGAGGGTTCGTCGGGTGGCGGGAGGTTTTGGAGAGAGTCGATCATGGTTTCTGGAAAGCTACTGGAGAGCCGCGCCTGTGGCCGGCTTTTGCTTCGGTTGAGGGAAGAAGCCGGCCAAAGGCGCGGCTCTCCATTATTTTAAATAGACGGTGAAATTCCCGGATGGCAAGTTTCGCGGATTTCTTTCGATGTATCGGCGCGCCCAGAAAAAGTGTTTTGGTGAACGGATCAATCGGTCATAATAATCTCTCTGCCAGAATGCTCCGTCACGCCCGAGTTCTTTGTTGGCTTGTTTTGCGGTGAAGGATTTTAGACTCCGAACGATATCCGGTAACTTGTGATCTCCTGAAATACGAAGCAACGCGTGAACGTGGTTTGGCATGAGGACGTAGCTGTTCAGTTCGTAACGTTCGCCATCGAAGTGCTGAAAAGCTTTGGATATGATCTCGCGGATGGATGGGTTTTTCAGGTGGCAATCGCCGATTCCACGGTCGAGCCATGCTTCGATCTCATCTGTGAATTGTTTGCGGTAAGCAATGTGAACTTCGTCGCTCCATGGTTCGGGGTTTTCGTTGAAGAAGATTTGGCGCTAGTGTTTCCATTGGCGGATTTTTGCGAGAGGGAGGGAATCGGCTAGGCGCCAGGTTAGGAAGATCCAGACGTCGCCTTGCTGCCAGTGGGGGAGGTTGTGGATGCCCGATGAAACGGGTGACTCGGGATTGAAGTAGTCGGGCATGGGGGGCTCGGGTTGTGGGGTAGCCGGCCACAGGCGCGGCTCTCCAGTAGGCTTAATGGTCGTGGCCGATGTGGTCGCCTAGGAGGTCGCGGCCGAAGTCGTTGGCGCTGTCGCGCCAGACGGCGTGGAGGTGGTTGCCATTGTTCTGGACGTTGGCGACTTCCACTAGGAATGTCGTACCTTGGATGCGGTAGTAGTAAGGTTCGCCACGCTTGAGGCCGCCGGCCCAGCCGAAGCGGAGGTTTTCCATGTCGGCTTCGATTTTTTCGATGTCGCTTTCGGCGAGTTCCTTGCGGTGGCGGTTCGCGTATTCGGCGACTAGTTCCATGAGCGCTTGTTGTTGAGCCGGGGTCATTTCCGTGGCGAGGATACCGACGGGTTCGAGCTGTTTGACCCTGCGGTCCTCGGCGGTGAGGATTTCGCCGGGAGGTTTCTCGGAAAAGACGACTTCCTTGCCGCTCTCTTTCAGGGTGAGTGCGAGTGCCCGGGCGAGGTCTTCCTCGGCATGGAAGGGGCGGGTGCCTTTCAGCTTGTGGTCGATCATGATTTCGCCGGGATTGGCTGCGAAGAATGACGGTGTCACAGTGACCGTTTTGCCATCGACGACCGTGTAGTTGAGCGAGAGGTGGTGGCCTTCGAAGCGCCATGACCAGGTGCCGGTGGCGGAGGGTTCGCCGAAGATCGATGTGAAATAGGCTTTCGGGTTTCGAAAATCGGGGCGCTTTTCGATTTCGCCGAGGAAGGCTTCGAGTGCCATCACGGTATCGACTTTCTTCAGACCCGGATCACTGAGGGCGGTTTTGAGGAGATCGCGGACGAGGGCGATTTGTTTTTCATCGAGTTCTTCAAGCGGAAGGCCTTTGCGGTTGCGGGGGACGTAGCCCCAGTTTTCGCGTTGCTCGGATTTGAAGGGGAAGGTGGCTTTGGTTTTTTGTTTTTCGTTGAGGGATGCGAGGAAGGTGTTTGCGGCTGTCGCCATCTCGGCGGTTACGTTCTGGAGTTGGGCCGGTTCTTTGGCCAGAGCCGATGAGGTGGCGAGGAGGCTGATTAGGAGGGTGTATTTCATGTTGGTGCTTTTACGTCAGGTGGGATGTTGGTCTTGCGTTGGGGTTTCGGGAAGGGGATTTTCATTGAGGGGCTTGGGTTGCGGGGTAGCCGGCCACAGGCGCGGCTCTCCAGGAGGATGGACGCTGGCTTGAATTCCGCGTATCAAGAGGGGAGTGAAGGAGGTGCTGCTAAATGTTTTCGGATTCGAGGGGCTACGGGCGGGGCAGGCTGAGGTGGTTGAGGTTCTGATGGAGGGACGGGCGGCGCTGGCGGTTTTTCCTACGGGGGGAGGGAAATCGCTGTGCTATCAACTTCCGGCGGTGATGTTGGACGGGACCGCGTTGGTGGTTTCTCCGTTGCTGGCGCTGATGAAGGATCAGGTCGATGGGTTGGTGGCTAAAGGAGTTTCGGCGGCGCGCTTGGACTCGACGCTGACTGCGGAGGAATATACGGAAACGATTCGAGAGCTAAGATCGGGAAAGTTGAAATTGCTCTATGTTTCTCCTGAGAAGCTCGGGAACGCGGAGTTTCAGAAGCTGCTAAAAGGAGTGAACATCTCGCTGATCGCCGTGGATGAGGCGCACTGTATTTCCGAATGGGGGCATAATTTCCGTCCGGATTATCTCAAGCTCGCGGCGATCTGTCGCAAGCTGAAGGTGGCGCGTATCCTCGCGCTCACCGCGACCGCAACGCCCAAGGTCGAGGTGGATATCAGGAAGCAATTCCGGATCGCGAAGGCGGATGCGTTGAAGCTGAGTTTCCATAGGGAAAATCTGGAGTTGCGGGTGACTTCCTGCGGAAAGGAGGAGCGGAAGAGGATTCTGCTAGAGAAGATTCGGCAATGCGGTCGCCCGGCGATCGTGTATGTAACCCGGCAGGAGACTGCTGAAGAGGTGGCGACTTTCCTCGCGAAGAGCGGCGAGAACGCACGTGCGTATCATGCGGGACTGCGGAGCGAATTGCGGAGAGAGATTCAGGAAAATTTCATGGCGGGAGAAGTCGGGATCGTGGTGGCGACGATCGCTTTCGGAATGGGCGTGGATAAATCAGATATTCGCGCGGTGTTTCACTACAACCTTCCGAAGAGCCTCGAGGGCTACACTCAGGAGATCGGTAGGGCGGGGCGCGATGGGGAGCCTGCGGTTTGCGAAATGCTTGCCTGTGCGGATGACAGAACGGTGCTGGAGAATTTCATTTTCTCAGATATTCCGAGCGAGCAGGCAGTCCGGAATTTGTTGGAGCGGATTCTGCGGCTGGGCGGGAGTTTCGACGTCTCGATGTATGAACTCGCGACGACTTGCGACATTCGTCAGACAGTGGTGGAGACGATTTTCACGTATCTGGAAATGGAGGGTGTGCTGGAAGCTGGAGGAAAATTTTTCGAGACCTACCGGATCAAGCTGCTACATCCGCTCAAAAGTGTGATGGCGGGGACAAGTGGGAAGGAGCGCAAGCTTCTGGAAGCGGTTTTCGCGGCTTTGGATGCGGAATGGAAATGGCTTTCCGTCAAAATCAGCGAGGACGCTCCGAAGCTTGGGGTTTCACCGGATGTTTTGCGGCAGGCGATTTCCGAACTCGAGGTGGGTGGGGATGTGGCCTTGAAAAAATCCGGTTGGCGGCAGGGATTCCGGCTGAAAAAAGAAGACCTCGATCCCAAAGCGATTTCCGAGGACATGGCGGGGAGGTTCCGGGAACGGGAGGCTCGGGATCTGGCGAGGCTCGATCAGGTAATCAATCTCGCCACCGGGAAGACCTGCATCACCAAGGCTTTGCTCAAGCATTTCGGTGAAAAAATGGAGTTCGACTGCGGGCATTGTGATCGGTGCAGTGGAGTGCCGGCGGTAAAATTAAAACGGACCAAACCACGTAAGGTGGCTGAATCTGAGTTGGAGGAAATTCAGGAGCTGCTTTCAGAAAAACATGCGGCACTGGGCACGCCGCGGCAGCTCGCGCGTTTTCTCTGCGGTATGTCGAGTCCCGCAAGCATGAGGGCACGGCTTTACCGGCACGATGCATACGGCCTGCTTTCCGACCTGCCGTTCGGAGAGGTGGAGATTCTTGCGCAGAGCTTGTTTTGATTGCGGCGCGGCGGGAGGTGTTGCACGTTTCGCGGCCATGTGGATTTCCAAATTTGAATTCGAAGACATCCGTTACGAGACGACGGACGACGGTGCGATCGCCAAGGTGACGATCAATCGCCCCGAGGTTCGTAACGCCTTTCGCCCGCAGACTGTCACGGAAATGCTTCACGCCTTCGATATGGCGCACGAGGATCCGGATGTGGGGGTGATTATTCTGACCGGCGAGGGCGATCTCGCGTTCTGCTCCGGCGGCGATCAGAAAGTCCGAGGCCATGCGGGTTATATTGGTGGCGACGGGGTGCCGCGTTTGAACGTGCTCGATCTTCAGAAAAAAATTCGTTCCCTGCCAAAGCCTGTGGTCGCGATGGTGGCCGGTTATGCGATCGGTGGCGGGCACGTGCTGCACATTGTTTGTGATCTGACGATTGCTGCGGACAACGCCCGTTTCGGGCAAACCGGCCCCAAAGTCGGGAGTTTTGATGGCGGACTCGGTTCGAGCTACCTCGCGCGCATCGTTGGTCAGAAGAAGGCACGGGAGATCTGGTATCTCTGCCGCCAATACGATGCGCAACAAGCACTCGATATGGGTTTGGTGAATACTGTCGTGCCGCTCGCCGAGCTCGAGACCGAGACCGTGAAATGGTGCCGGGAAATGCTCGCGCACTCGCCGCTCGCGCTGCGGTGTTTGAAATCTGCTTTGAATGCCGACTGCGACGGCCAGATGGGTCTGCTGGATCTCGCAGGCAATGCGACGCTGCTTTACTACATGTCCGAGGAGGGAAAGGAGGGCAAAGAAGCGTTCATCGAAAAGCGAAAGCCGGACTTCTCAAAGTTTCCGCGCGTGCCATAGGCAATGAGCGGAAGGTGACAAAGCATCTCAATTCTTCGCAACCTCGAACGCGGCGGCTTGCTCGGGCGTGAGTTCGATGAATTGCCAGGGCAGGCCGTTCGCATTGAGGTCTTCCATGAAGCCGTCCGGATCGTGTTGTTCCATGTTCCAGACACCTGGTTTATTCCAGCCGCCTTCGAGCATTTGTTTCGCGCCTATCATGGCAGGGACGCCGGTGGTGTAGGAAATCGCCTGTGAGCCGACTTCTTCGAAGCATTTTTCGTGATCGCAGATGTTGTAGATGTATATCGCTTTCGGCTTGCCGTCTTTCACCCCGGTGATGACGTTACCGATGCAGGTTCTGCCCTTGGTTGTCTCGCCCAAATCGCCGGGGTTCGGGAGCACGGCTTTGAGAAACTGGAGAGGGACGATTTTCTGGCCGTTGTATTCTACTTCGTCGATTCGTGTCATGCCCACGTTCTGGAGGACTTCGAGGTGCTTGAGGTAGTTTTGCGAAAACGACATCCAGAACTGGGCGCGTTTGATTGTGGGGATGTGTTTGACGAGGGATTCGAGCTCCTCGTGATACATACGATAGATCTCGTAGGTCCCGACTTCCTGTGGGCAGGTGAAAGTCTGGTGTTGCGACATCGGGGCGGTCTCGACAAATTTCCCGTCCTCCCAGTGGCGGCATTCGGCAGTGACTTCGCGGATGTTGATCTCCGGATTGAAGTTCGTGGCGAATGCGCGGCCGTGGTCGCCGCCGTTCACATCGATGATGTCGAGCGTGTGGATTTCATCGAAATGATGTTTCAGCGCCCATGCGGTGAAGATGTTTGTTACGCCAGGATCGAAGCCGGAGCCGAGAAGCGCAGAGAGACCAGCCTTCTCGAATTTCTCCTGATACGCCCACTGCCATGAATACTCGAACTTCGCAACGTCGAGCGGTTCGTAGTTCGCGGTGTCGAGGTAATCGATGCCTGCTTTGAGGCAGGCATCCATGAGGTTGAGATCCTGGTAGGGGAGGGCGACGTTGATCAGCAGGACCGCACCGGTTTTCCTGATGAGCTCTGCGGTTTCGTCCGAGTTGTCCGCATCGACCTTGGCCGTGGCGATGGTTTTGCCGGTGCGTTGTTTCACGGAGTCAGCGATGGCGTCACATTTGGAAATGGTGCGGGAGGCGAGAGTGATTTCGCCAAAAGTTTCCGGGAGCATGGCGCACTTGTGGGCGACGACGCTGCCGACTCCGCCGGCTCCGATGATGAGGATGTTTTTCATGAAATTCGGTGTGATGATTTGATTGATGGGCGACCGACATGCAGGCGCAGGAACGGTCGTTTTGCAAGTATTTCGCCGAAACTCAGATTCCGATGCTGTGCCTCGCCCAGAAGGCGCGGAGATCTTTGTCGTTACCTTTGAAAACATTGCGCTCCATCGGCTGCGCGAGGTTTCCAAAGAAGCGCGGACTGCGCCATGAGCTGGTATTGTAGTGTTTCGCCTGTGAGCGACCGTTTCCCCATATGACTCCACCGTACTGCCACATCGACCAGCCTCCCCAGATGCCATAGAGTTCGGCAAGGCTGTCGGGGGTCAGCGCGCCTCCGGCTATGACTCGCTCAGTTCCACCCGGGCCGTAGAGCGCGAGCCAATACGGGGTGCGGCGGATGATGCGTTTCTGTTCCGGGCTTGCGTTGCGCAGCCGTGATCGAAGGCCGTCGCTGTTCTCAAGATAGGTCACCGGGTAGATGCCGGTCCGTTGATGGACGCGCTGGATGAATTTCACGAGTCGGTCAGGGGTGGATTTGGTGTCGAAATCACCGACCAAAAGGATGCGTTTTCCAGATAAACCTTTAGCCCTCGCCACGGATTTCACACGGTTCACAAAGTTGTCCGCCTGCACTGTGGGATCCTGATCCATTGTCACATAATGGTATGCACCGAGCATCATTCCCTCGCGATCGGCGGATTTCAGGAAATCTCCGAATTTGTCGTCGAGCAAAGGACCTTTCGCAGAGCGGGCGATCAACGCCTGGCCACCGTTTTCGCGCAGCGCGGAAACATCATACTGCGAGTAGCGATCGCCCCCGCGCTGAACCTCCTTGGGATCCCAGCCGGAAACGTTCAGGACGGCTGGCGAACCGGATACACTCGTGCCTCCGAAGCCTCCCCCGCATTGGGTGAACAACGGAATGGCCAGCAGCAGTAGGATTTTTTTCATGCCCCATCAAACCACCGCTCCCGAAGACTCGCAAGCAGCGAAGGAAGTTGATGTTATTTCCAATGACTTTTCGTCGAAGCGCCTTGTTGACTGGATGAGAGGTTGTAGGCAGTCTGCGCCACGATTTCATGTCCGGCAAGCCAACCAACCGTGCCATACAACTCGACGGCCTTCGTGCGCTGGCGATGTTGGCCATTTGTTGGGATCACTGGGTGCCTCCGGCGTGGAACTTGAATCTCCCTTACGAAATCGGACTCTACTTTTTCCTCGTTTTAACGGGCTACTTCATTACCGGATCACTGCTCCGTAGCCGCGATCGAATCGAGAAGAAAGCCGGGGGCAAGCCATGGCGTTGGAAGGCATGGAAGGATTTTCAATGGCGGAGAGGATTGCGAATTATTGTGCCATACTATGTGGCTCTCTTAATCGCCTTTGTTTTTCTCGCGCCGACACTACTACATAATCTCTATTGGTATGTTCTCTACCTTACCAATTTTCACATCGCCCTGATCGGCGAGTGGCCGCATGGGACCTCCCACTTCTGGTCCATCGCCATTCAACAGCAGTTTTATTTGTTCTGGCCAGTTGTGATCTGGCTGACCCCACGACGGTTTCTCCCACTGGCGATGATCCTGTTCGCTGCAATGGCGCCAATCTCGCGCTACTTCGAGTATCTCTTCATGCCGCCCTTTGTTTGGCCCAGCAAAATTAGCTGGGGACTATTTGATTTCTTCGGTATCGGGGGCCTGATGGCACTGGCTATTCATAGTGGATTCCCGCTTTCCAGCAGGCTTTGGAAAATCCTGATGGTCGTGTGTTGTGGCGCGTATCTCGTGTTTGAATTCGGCCCCCGGTTTGGTCTTCCCCCGAATCACATCGGTCCGTTTTATGCCTCTGTGCTATCAGTTGGTCTTTGTGGGGTGATCGCAACCGCCTCAATCGGCTGGCGGAATATGGCGGGAAAATTTCTTGAGACTGCCTTCCTGCAAAAAGTCGGATTACTGTCCTACGGAATCTATCTCTATCACAACCTCGCTCCGATCATTTTAGGGAAGATTGTTCCTTTCCTTTGGATGGGACCGTATGCCGATTCAATCCCACAAGTCGCTCTGAGGATCGCTTCTTTCGGTGCTCTTACTTGGGTCATGACGATTGCTTCATGGAAATACCTTGAGACTCCGCTTAACCGACTGAGAGCTAAAGGTAGAACCTAGCCGGGCGGCGGGGAAATCTTCTACAGACCCGCTTGCAACACTGGCGGTCCCCGGCTTAGAACGCGTGCCCTCAGATTTATGTCAGAACTCACACCCGCCTCCTCCTCACAAGCCCATCTCGCACTCATCGCCCGCGAAACCGGCATCAAGCTCCCTTCCGTCGAAGCAACCGCCAAGCTCCTCGCCGAGGGCGCGACGATCCCATTCATCTCCCGCTACCGGAAAGAAGCCACCGGCCTGCTTGATGAAGTCCAGATCCAGACGATACGCGACCGCATGCTCCAACTCGCCGAGCTCGATTCCCGCCGCGCGACCATCCTGAAATCGCTCGAAGAGCGGAACCTCCTCACCGACGAGCTGAAGAAAAAAGTCCTCGCAGCTCTGACGATCACCGCGCTCGAAGACGTCTTCGCGCCCTTTCGCCCGAAACGCCAGACCCGTGCCACCAAAGCCATTGAACGCGGCCTCACTCCGCTCGCTGATTTCCTCTTGGAAAACCAGAACGCCGACCCCGCCGAAGAAGCCGCGAAATATATCGACGCGAAACAGGAAGTCGCCACCGCCGATGACGCCTTGGCCGGTGCCCGCGACATCATCGCGGAGCGTGTCGCCGACGATGCGACACTCCGCGGTCAGGTCCGCAAGATCTATGAAGAGGAAGCCACCGTTTCCTCGAAAATCATGTATGGCAAAGAAGAGGAGACGGATGCCGCGAAATACCGCGACTATTTCGAGTGGTCCGAGCCGTTCAAATCCATTCCTTCCCACCGCATGCTTGCGATTCGTCGCGGCGAAAAGGAAGCCTTCCTGTTCATGCGCGTCGAGGTCCCGTTGGAGCGCGTCAATCACATCGCCACCCCGATCTGGATGACCGGAAAAGGCCAATCAGCCGAGCAAGTCCGCCTCGCCGTCGAGGACGGTTGCAAGCGCCTGCTCATGCCCTCCATGGAAACGGAAATGCGCCTGCTTGGCAAAAAGCGCGCCGATGAAACCGCGATCCAAGTCTTCGCCGACAACCTCCGCGAACTCATGCTCGCCTCGCCGCTCGGACGCAAACGCACTTTGGCCATCGACCCCGGCTTCCGCACCGGCTGCAAAACCGTGGTGCTCGATGCGCAGGGAAAACTTCTCCACCACACCGTGCTGCACTGCACCACCGGTTCTAACAGCCAAGCATACGAAGCCGCTCTTGAGCTAGCCGGGTTGATCAAAAAACACGACATCCAGGCGATCGCTATCGGCAACGGCACAGCGTCCCGCGAGACCGAAGCTTTCGTCAAAAAGCTCAAGCTCCCCGCTTCGATCCAAGTGATCATGGTCAACGAAAGCGGCGCCTCAATCTACTCCGCATCCGAAGCCGCGCGTGACGAATTTCCAAACGAAGACGTCACCGTCCGTGGAGCCGTCTCCATCGGCCGCCGCCTGATGGACCCGCTCGCGGAGTTGGTGAAGATCGATCCGAAAGCCATCGGAGTCGGTCAATACCAGCACGATGTCGATCAGCGCGCGTTGAAAAGCTCTCTCGACGATTCGGTCGTCAGTTGCGTGAACGGAGTCGGAGTCGAGCTCAATACCGCCTCGAAACACCTGCTCGCCTACGTCTCAGGACTCAGCAATTCGCTTGCGGAAAACATCATTTCCTATCGTACCGAAAAAGGCGGATTCACCTCCCGGGCGGAGCTCAAGGAAGTCCCGCGCCTCGGCGACAAAGCCTTCGAGCAAGCCGCCGGATTCCTCCGCATCCGCGATGCCGCCAACCCACTCGATTCCTCCGCCGTCCACCCGGAACGCTACGCACTGGTTGAAAAAATGGCCGCCGATATCGGCTGCGGAGTCGCCGATCTGATGCGCGACGATTCCCTGCGGAAAAAGGTCAACCTCCAGAACTACATCAGCGAAGGCGTCGGCCTCCCGACGCTCCAAGATATCGTTGCCGAGCTTTCCAAACCCGGTCGTGACCCGCGCAAAGCATTTGAGATGTTCAGCTTCGCAGAGGGCGTCGAAAAACCCGCCGACCTCACCGTCGGCATGAAGCTCCCCGGCATCGTCACCAACGTCACCGCCTTCGGGGCTTTCGTCGATGTCGGCGTGCATCAGGACGGCCTCGTGCACGTCAGCCAGCTTTCCGATCAGTTCGTCCGCGACCCGGGCGAGATCGTCAAAGTCGGCCAGAAAGTCCAGGTCACGATTATGGAGATTGATCTGAAACGCAACCGCATCGGCCTCTCGATGAAATCGAATCCCGACTTCGAGCCCCGGCAATCCAGAGGCAGCAGCCCACCCGGCGGAAACGACCGTCGTCCCCAACGCCGCGACAACCGCCCCCAAGCCGCCCCCGTCGGCAACGACTGGTTCACCCAAGCGATGGGCCAGGCGAAGAAGAAGTGACCGGAGCCGCGTTCTCCAGAACGCGAGCCCGTCGTGGATCGGGGGCGGCACGCGTTCTGGAGAACGCGGCTCCGTTTTCGCTTTTCATATTTAGCGAGGATGTCGAGGCTTGCCACAAATGCGCTTTTTCAACGACTTCATGGAAGTTCGCAAGACGGGCGGGAAACTGCCGCACTGGCAGCAGCCTGGGGCGACGTATTTCCTGACATAGCGGCTGGCGGATTCCATCCCAGAGGAGCTGATGACGAAGTGGCGGGCGGAGCGCGACGCATGGCTTGCGGAGCATCCCAAGCCCTGGGAGCCGGAGCTGGAAGCGGAATACCACCGGGTGTTCTCCATGGGCATCGAGAGGCTGCTCGATAAGGGGCATGGCTCCTGCACCCTGCGGAACGCGGAGGTGAGAAAGGTCGTTGAGGATTCCTTCCAGTCCGCGGACGGCACCCGCTACGAAATGCACATGTGGGTTGTTATGCATAACCATGTGCATGTGCTCTTCTCCATGGCGGTGGGGGAGTCCCTGGAAAAGGTCGTGGGCGGGTGGAAGAAATACACGGCGCGGAGGATCAACGCCATCCTCGGGCAGGAGGGGAAGTTGTGGCAGAAAGATTATTTCGATACGATGATCCGCGATTGGAAGCATATGATCCGGGCGGCAAGGTATGTCCGCCGGAATCCCGCGAAACTACGCGAGGGCGAATCCACCCTCTACGAAGCGGATTGGGTGAAACGCATGCTCGGGTAGGAGCCGCGTTCTGGAGAACGCGGCTCCTACCGCATCGCGTTGTTGGGAAGTCCACTTCAAATCTTCGCCGCCGTGTATTCCCAGCCGTCGCGGTATTGCGCACGTTTGATCAGCTTGTTCGCTTCGTCATTTCCAACAGCCATGAATTTTTTCTGATCCCATTCGATAGGCTGCTCGCTGCGGATTGCGAGCGCGCCAAGCAAGCAGAGCTCGGTGAGCGGAACCGCGTAGTCGAAGTTCGACATGAAGGGGAATTCCTTGCCCTGCTTGATTGCGACAGACCATTCCTTCTGCGAGTCTCCCGGAGTCGGGCTGCGTGGTAGGGTTTTCTCGGGAGGATTGGCGAGAAATTCCTTTGAGCGGGCTTCGGGGAAGATTGTGAATTTCTGCGCCTGGCTGCCTTCGTTGTAGAGGACCCCATCGTTTCCGACCAAGTAGAAGCCGGTGCTGCTCAGTGATTTTTCGAGACCCTCCGGCTTGGGAGGAAGGCAATCGGATCCGTCGGTGTTTTTGCCCTCATACCAGTAGAGAGTGATTTCACCGTGCCCCGGCACGTTTTTCCAAACGTATTTTACTTTCGCACCACGCGGCCAGGCGATGTCGGTCAAGCCGTCGGCGATGGCTTCAATGTGGTCCGGTGAACTGAGATTCAAGGCCCAGACCAGCGGATCGAGATTGTGGCAGCCCATGTCGCCAAGCGCGCCGCAGCCGTATTCGAATAGCCCGCGCCAATCGAAGGGGTGGATGCCGGGACGGTATGGAATGTCCGGTGTCTGGGCGAGCCAGAGCTCCCAGTCGAGGAATTCGGGAACCGGTTCGTTCGGCTTCGGATCCGCCGCTTTTCCCTGCGGCCAGATCGGGCGGTTGGTCCAGACATGTATTTCCTTCACCTTGCCGACGACGCCCGCGTCGAGCCATTCCTTGAGCTGGCGGTTTTGCTCGTAGGTGTGACCCTGATTGCCCATCTGGGTGATGATGCCCTTTTTCTTAGCGGCCTTCTGAAGTTCGTTCGCCTCCCAGAGCGTGTTCACAAGCGGCTTCTGGACGCAGATGTTCTTGCCGAGGGAAATCGCGTGCATCGCCGCAGGATAGTGCGTGTGATCGGGCGTGGAAATGGTGACCCCGTCGATGCCTTTCTCCTTCTCCAGCATTTCGCGAAAGTCGCGATATTGCTTCGCGTTGGGAAACTTCTTGGCGGCCTTCGCGAGGTTATTCGCATCGACATCGCAGATCGCAACGATCTCGTTTTGCCACGAGGCGCTCACCATGTCGGAGAAGCCTTTTCCACCGACTCCGATACAACCGATACCGAGCTTTTTACTGGCCGGCGTTTCCTGCGCGCGGAGCAGAAGATTCGGCATCGCGATGCCCGCCGCAGTGGTGGCTGTGAGGCCTTTGAGGAAACTTCGGCGGTTGTTGAGGTAGGTGTGTTCGGACATGACTTGATTGATTGGGAAATACTACGTGTGGCGCACCGCACATATTTTATTGTGTCTTTTGAGTCAGCTTAATGATTGCGGCTCTCGTTCTATCGTCTACTGTTAGGTAGTTGATTAGAAGTATATTTCCATATTTCACCAAACTCAAGCCATGCTCGGTAAAATTCTCCGCAAACTGAAGGGCGATCCAAGCTACAAGAGAGTCGAGCGCCCGTTGGACAAGACGGCGTCCAAGGTGAAACTTGGACTCGCACTTTCATCAGGCGGTGCCCGGGGGCTCGCTCATGTTGGAGTAATGCAGGTTCTTGAGGAAAACGGAATAGAAATCCACGCGATCTCCGGTTCTTCAATGGGAGCCTATGTCGGAGCTCTCTGGGCGGCGGGTTTCTCGGGTGATGACCTTGTCGATCTCGCCGAGGAAATGCACGACAGACGCCAGCTCTGGAAGCTGGCCGACCCCATTCTCCCTCCCACCCGCGGGCTTTTCCACGGACTCAAAGCCAAGGCGCACCTTGAGCGTTCGCTCGGCGATCTCCGCTTCGAAGATCTCGAACGCAAACTTCTGGTCATTACTGCGGATCTCGATACCAAGGAACGCGTCGTCCTGAGATCGGGAAAAATTTCGGACGCGGTGCACGCCTCATGCGCGATGCCCGGTATCATCGCACCCGTCACCATAAACGGTCGCCGCTGCGTCGATGGTGGAGTTGTCGATCCGATACCCGTCAGTGCCTTGCGGAAGTTTACGGATGTCGACAAAGTGATTGCAGTTTCCGTGATCCCCAGCTTCGAGGAAGTCGATGCGGGACTATACAAACATACAGAGGAAGAGCCACTACCCCTTTCGTTACATCGCCAGTTCTTTTCCGCAATCAACCGCAGCGTCAATTTTCTCGCAAAGGGAAACATCGTGGACACTTTCCGCCAATCGATCCGTTGCGCTCAGGTCCGCATCGCGCACGATTCGTTGAAACGTGCCGACATTGCCCTGCGCCCGGAACATTTCTCAGCACCTTGGAACGACTACTCCAACTTCCAGCGCTTCATCGATGCGGGGCGCAGAGTCGCTTTCGATCACCTTGATGAGATCCGCGCTCTCTCAGAAAACACGACCAATGAATCATCCCCGGACATGGTGGGCGACCGCGTTGCCTGAAGGCATTCGCATCCGGCAGGACGCGTTGTTGAAACGCTTCCTGCAGACCCGCGCCGTGCCGTTCACAAAGTTCTATCGCGAGATGTTTTCTGAAAACGGGATCGATGCCCGCGACATCCGCTCGACCGATGACCTTGTGAAACTACCTTTCACCTCGAAGGCGGATTTCGTGAATCCCCGCGATTTCGTGATCATCCCGAACGAGGCGGAAGTAAAAAAACAATGGCGCACCTTGCTGAGTGGACTGACCAAGGGACCCGCTGCCACCAAGGACGCCTTGGAAAAGGAACACCGGCCCATTTTACTCACCAGCACCACCGGTCGTTCCGCCGAGCCGGTTCCGTTCCTCTACACCGCCCACGATATCGCACGCCTCGAGGAAGGTGGTCGCCGCCTGATGCGGCTCTGCCAGTCGGATCCGGCTAACCGCCACGTCAACGCCTTCCCCTTCGCCCCGCACCTCGCTTTCTGGCAGGCGCACTACGCCGGGACAGCCCATAACACCTTTGTACTCTCCACCGGCGGCGGGAAAACCATCGGCACCGATGGCAATGTCCGCATCATCAACAAGATCGACCCCGACGCGATCATCGCGATGCCGACCTTCCTATACCATCTGCTGCAAGAGGGAAAGGCCGGTGGATCGCGTTGGAAAAACCTCAAGCGCCTGGTGCTCGGTGGCGAAAAAGTTCCCGCCGGTATGCGTCGTAAACTCAAAGAGCTCTGCGCGGAAATGGGCGCTACCGATGTCGCCATCATGTCGACCTACGGTTTTACCGAGGCAAAAATGGCGTTCACCGAATGCCTCCCGACCAACGGCGACCAGCCATCCGGATTCCATGTCTATCCGGACATGTGTATCGTCGAAATCATCGATCCGGAAACCGGCCAACGCGTCCCCGATGGTAAGCCCGGAGAGATCGTCCTCACCCACCTCGACTCGCGTGGCACGATCGTTCTCCGCTACCGCACCGGCGACCTCATCGAAAAAGGCCTGACCTACGAACCATGCCCGCACTGCGGTCGCACCTGCCCGCGCTTGCTAGGAAAAATATCCCGCGTCTCCGATTTCAAAAACCTCAACATCGACAAGCTCAAAGGCACGCTCGTCGATTTTAATGCCCTCGAAAACATCCTCGACGACACAGAAGGGCTCGGTGCCTGGCAGATCGAGCTCCGCAAACGCAACGACGACCCTCTCGAATCTGACATCGTCCTGGTTCACGCGGTCACCATGAAAGGCGATGAAGAACAGCTCCGCCAAGCAATCCACGACCGCTTTAAGTCCGCTACGGAATTCGCCCCCAACGAAATCCAATTTCACAACTGGAATGAGATGCGTAAACTCCAGGGAGTCGGCAAACAACTCAAAGAACAAAAAGTCATCGACAACCGCGAAGCGGCAGAATCCAGAGACCAGAATCCAGAAACCAGACCTTCCTAAACACAAACAAACGTCCAGCCCACCAGTCACCACCCGCAAGGCAATCTTCTCTGGTTTCTAGCATCTGGACTCTGACATCCAATAAAAATGTTCATCATCGCCGCCACCAGAACTCCCTTCTGCAAAATGGGCACAGATCTGGCCGATCTCACAGCCGCCGACCTTGGCCGATCTGCCGCGTCCGCCTTGCTGACGGAAACCGGAATCGATCCTGCGGAGATCTCTGAAGTCATTTTCGGCTGCGTCGCCCAGCCATCCGACGCCGCGAATATCGCTCGCGTCATCGCTCTGCGCGCCGGGGTCCCGCAGCACGTTCCCGCGATGACCGTGCACCGCAACTGCGCTTCCGGCATGGAGGCGATCACCACCGCCCACCAGCGCATCGCCGCAGGCCAGGGCGATCTGTTTCTCGTCGGTGGTGTCGAAAGCATGACCCGCATCCCACTGCTGTTTCCCCACGAGGCGGCGCTCCATTTCGCCGATATCAACCGCGCCAAATCCTCCGGCCAGAAATTGTCCGCCGCCGCGAATTTCAATCTCTCCGACTTCCGCCCACGCATCGGCCTCGAGCTTGGCCTGACCGATCCCTTCACCGGCCTGATCATGGGCGATACCGCCGAAATTCTGTCGCGCGAATTCGGCATTACCCGGGAAGCACAGGATCGCTTCGCCGCCGAATCTCATGCCAAGGCCCTGGCAAACCGCGAGCAACTCAACTCGGAAATCTCTCCGGTTTTCGTAAACGGAAAAGCCATCACCGAAGACAACGGCATCCGCACCGATTCGACACCGGAAAAACTTGCTACCCTGCGCCCGATCTTCGATCGCATCACAGGCACGGTGACCGCCGGAAACAGCTCCCAGATCACCGATGGAGCGGTTTCGCTTCTGGTCGGCACGGAGGAAGCTGCGAACCGCCTTGGCATCGAGCCGCTGGGATGTCTCTCCGTATACGCATACTCCGGTTGCGATCCCGCCCGCATGGGGCTTGGTCCCGTTCATGCGCTCGCTCGCGCGAAGCAACTTTCCGGCCTCACCCCCGATGATGCCGATCTCATCGAGCTAAACGAAGCCTTCGCCGCCCAAGTCCTCGCCGTTCTCGCATCTCTGAAAAATCCCGCCACCCACCACCTCGACCTTCCTGCCTACGAGATTCCCATGGAAAAACTCAACCGCCGCGGAGGAGCCATCGCCTTCGGCCACCCTGTCGGCGCAACCGGTGCCCGCCTTGTCCTGACAGCCCTCGATCAACTCCACGAAACCGGGGGCAAACGCGCCCTCGCCACGCTCTGCATAGGCGGCGGCCAAGGAGCCGCCCTCTACCTCGAAAAACTTTAACTTTAACTTTCAAAATTCAACTCTCAATTTTCAATCTCTAGCTCCGAAACCCTCAACATTCCCTGCCGCCTTGAACTTTGGTAAACTTCTTCCGCTACTCACTAAGCCCTCTTCCTTGATAGTTGAAACTTGAATTTTGAAAGTTATGAATATCGAACTCAACTTCGCCAACACCACCGCCATCCTCGTCTTCGACCGCAAGGACTCGTCGGCGAATATCTTCGATTCCGCGACTTTGGAAGAGCTTTCCGAGCGTCTCGACGAGCTCGTCGCCCAGCCGGATGTCGACGGCCTTCTGATCCGTTCCGAGAAACCGAACATTTTCATCGCCGGGGCCGATCTCAAGGAACTCTCAACCGCACGAGGCGAAAAACTCAGCGCCCTGATTTCCACAGGTCAGTCACTTTTCAACCGCATCGCCGATCTGCCCTATCCCACCGTCGCCGCTATCCATGGTGCCTGTGTTGGAGGCGGATTTGAGCTCGCCCTCGCGTGCGACTGGCGCGTCGCCAGCGATTCCACCAAAACGAAAATCGGCCTCCCGGAAACCCAGCTCGGCATCCTTCCCGCATGGGGTGGAACCACCCGCCTACCCGATCTCCTGGGCCTTCAGGATGCGCTCGCCGTCATCCTTTCCGGAAAACTCCATTCCGCCGCCTCCGCGAAACGAAAAGGTCTCGTTGATGAGGTCGTTCCCGTTGAGCATTTGAAAACCTTCGCCCTCTCCTACATCAAGAAGGGCAAGCGCCACCACACCCACAACCCGATCACCCACAACCAAGCGGTCGCCGCTCTGATCCGCGTGCAGGCGCAAAAGGAACTCCAGAAAAAAACCCACGGGCACTATCCGGGGCCGGAGGCCGCGCTCGAAGTCGCCGTCGGGTCCGTCGGCCGCACCCGCGCCCAATCCCAACAAGCTGAGCTGGACGCGATCGGACGTCTTGCGACGTTGCCCGAAACCGCCCAACTCATCCGCCTGTTTTTCCTTCAGGAGCGTGCGAAAAAACACCAGCACACATCCGCGGAGTCCCGCCAGATCCGCCGTGCCGCCGTCGTCGGAGCCGGTGTCATGGGGTCGGGGATCGCCTACTGGTTTTCCACACGCGGAATCGAAACCACCCTCCAGGATATTTCCGATGAAGCTCTCGGCAAAGGCATGAAATCAATCTCAGGTCTTTACGCGGATGCGGAAAAACACCATGTACTCTCCAAAACCGAAGCTGCCCGGGGCCTCGATCGTGTCCACCCTGCTTCCGGAAAAATCCCCCTGCAAAATTGCGATCTGATTATCGAAGCCGCCGTCGAAGACATCTCCATCAAACGCAAGATTTTCGCCGACCTCTCCGCCCGCTGCCGACCCGACACCGTGCTCGCCACCAACACCTCGGCGCTGCCCATCCACAAACTCGCCGCCAGCATCAGCAACCCCGAGCGACTGGTCGGACTGCACTTTTTCAATCCCGTGCACCGCATGAAACTTGTCGAGGTCGTCCGGACGGAATTCACCTCCGACGAAACCCTCGCCACTGCCGTTGAATTCGTCAGGAAAATCGGCAAGCTCCCGGTTGTCGTCAAGGACTCCCCCGGATTCCTCGTCAACCGGATACTGATGCCCTACCTCGTCGAGGCAGCCGCGATGTTCGAGCAGGGCGGTGACCCGGAGGAAATCGACAAAGCGATGCTCGATTTCGGAATGCCCATGGGGCCGCTGCGCCTGCTCGACGAAGTCGGCCTCGATGTCGCGATGCATGTCGCCGAAACCCTCGCCGCCGCTTTCCCCGACCGCATGCATATTCCCAAGGTTGTCGAGAAACTCCTGGCCGACGGCCATACAGGCCGCAAAGGCGGCAGCGGATTCTATATCTACGACAACGCATCTCCCGCCGTGAACGCCGAAGCCATCGGCTTCCGAACCGGCACGGAAGAGACACCCGATGACGCCCAACAGATCCTCTCCAGCCTCATGGCAACAGAGGCGAAACTCTGCCTAGAAGAAGGCATCGCCGAATCCTCCGAAGAAATCGACCTCGCCATGATCCTGGGCACCGGCTACCCGCCCTTCCGTGGCGGGCCGTTGGCAAATTCATAACATCAAAACCGAAAAACCCATGTCCGATTCCATCATCGACACCACTAAAATGTCCGAGGGGCAGCGCGCCGCCTTGGAACTCGCCGAATCATCGCGGGACACCCGGGAATTGTCCGGCTTTGCTGCCTCGATTTTCGATGGCGCGCCCGATTTCGCCACCATCTTCCCTTTTCCTGTCCAGTCAGCCGAGGACAGGGACGAGGGCGATAATTTTCTGAAGAAGCTACGCACTTTTCTCGACGAAAAAACCGACCCCGACGCCATCGACAGGGAAGGGGAGATTCCGGATTCCGTATTCGAAGGGCTTGCGGAAATGGGAGCCTTCGGCATCAAGATTCCGCAGAAATACGGTGGGCTTGGTCTTTCCCAGACGAACTACTCCCGCGCTGCCATGATACTCGGTGGCCATTGCGGAAACCTGACCGCTCTCCTCTCCGCCCACCAATCCATCGGCCTGCCCCAGCCCTTGCTCGTTTTCGGGACGGAAGAACAGAAGGAGAAATACCTCACGAAGTGTGCCGCCGGAGGGGTCTCCGCATTCGCCCTCACGGAAAAGGAAGTTGGCTCGGATCCCGCCCGCATGTCCACTGAGGCGACCCTTTCAGGCGACGGCACCCACTACATCCTCAACGGTGAGAAACTGTGGTGCACGAACTCTCTCAAAGCATTCGGCCTGATTGTCATGGCCCGCACCGTCACACCTGAGAAGCCGCACGCAACTACGGCATTCATAGTGGATATGGATCAGGACGGCGTCGAGATCGTTACCCGCTGCCATTTCATGGGCCTCAAGGCACTCTATAACGGCGTCGTCCGTTTCACCGACGTGAAGGTCCCTGTCGAAAACATCGTCTCCGCTTCAGGGAAAGGTCTCAAGGTCGCGCTCACCACCCTCAACACCGGCCGCCTTACACTTCCCGCCGCCTGCGTCGGCCTGCTCGACCGCTGCCTGGAAATGGCTCTCGCTTGGTCGAAGTCCAGGGTTCAGTGGGGTCAGGAAATCGGCAAGCACGCCGCCATCGCCGGGAAGCTCGCCGACCTCGCCGCCGATAAGTTCGCCACCGAGTCCCTCGTTCTCTACACCTCCGCCCTGGTGGATGCGGACAAGAACGCCGACATCCGCATGGAGGCCGCCATGGCCAAGCTCTGGGGCACCGAGGCCGGTTGGAAAGGCGCCGACTCCACCATGCAGATCAAGGGTGGTCGTGGCTACGAGACCGCCGACTCCCTTCGCAACCGCGGCGAAAAACCCGATCCCATCGAGCGCCTCCTCCGGGATTGCCGAATCAATACAATCTTCGAAGGCTCCACCGAGATCATGCACCTCTTCATCGCCCGCGAAGCTCTTGATCCACACCTCCGCCGGGGAGCTGCCGTGCTCGATACGCGCAAGGAATTTGCCGTGCGCCTCCAGACCGCCCTGAAAGCCGGGCTGTTCTACTCACTCTGGTATCCCAAGAAATTCCTGCCCACCACCACCGGCCTGCCCAACGACCTCGATACGGAACTAGCCCGCTCCCTGCGCAGGGTTTCCTCACTCGCCCGCAAGCTCGCCCGCACCATCCTGCACTCCATGGCCCGCTACGGCCCCGCCCTGGAAAAGAAGCAGCTCCTCCTCGCCCGCCTCGTCGATATAGCAACCGAGCTGCTCACCATCTCCCTCTCCGCCGCCCGCGCCAACGCCCTCGGCGACAGGCAGTCATTGGAAACCGCCCGCTACATCGCCAAGCGCGGAATCACCCGCTGCGAAGCCCTGTTCTCCGAGAATGGAAAAGCCCCGGACGGCGAAGGGTATCGCCTGGCGCAGTCGCTGATGGAATAGATTCTTTCGAATTCGGTGCGTTGACACTGTGATGGCGAGCGGCTATTTTCTCCTCGAAACGATGACGCAGGTTCTCCAATACGACTACGGAAAGAGCAAGGTAACGCTGCCGGAAATCCGCTCGGCGATCAAGGCAGTCCGTGCCGCGAAGGCGGGGCAAACGGCTCACAAACGGAAAGTGAAGTCAGCCTCCAAGGTTAACGAGCGCGCAGCCGTCCGCAAAGCCGCTCCGTGTGCATGAAGTTATCGAAGGCCTACGCCCGGCAGGTCTTCTTCAATTGTCCGTTCGACGATGGATACAGGCCGGTGTTCGAGGCCGTCATTTTTGCTGTCCTCCACTGCGGGCGCGGTGGGTGAATTGCTCGGCTTCTCCGTGGGTTAGGGGGGCGCTTAGGAGGGGTTGCTCACGGTAGCTGAGCCATTTTTAGGACTTGGTAGCCGCCCAAGGTGTAGTGCCAGGTTTCCGTAGGGATGTTTTTCCAGCGGGTGGTGGCGGTCAGGTGGATGTCAAGGAAACCTTGGCCTCGGGTCCTGGGGGTGGGTTTGCCGGGATCGGGCATGGTGATTAAATTTTCCGTCAGCGGGATTCCATCATCTCCAGGGCTTTATGCTTTACCGAATGGGGCGTGTTCGGAGCGTTCAGAGGTCGAACGACCCATCGGTTGAAAATTTCCACAGCTTTTTCCTGCATGCTGGAAGCCATTTCTAGAGCGTGATCGCAGGCCTCGTGAAAGGTGGTTACTTTGAGGTCGCAGGGAATCCCCAAGGCAGGCGTGAGGTGGTCTGTGGAGAGGGCATTTTCATGGGCGATGAAAAGAACCTCCAGCTTCCACTCGGAGATTTCTGAAATTCCGCTCCATTCGTCGAGACGCTTGGGAAGGTTGAGGCGGAGGGTGCGCAGATGCTCGTGGAGATATACGTCGGTGAGGCGACCGGCGTGCGCTTCCACGGCATGACATTGCTGGGTGGCGGCGTTCTGGAAATCGCAGTCGCCGAGTTTGCGTGAGGAGGTGTTGCTGGCGTTGACCGGGTCTCCTAGACCTCTCGCACGCCAAGCCGATTCTTGATGAGTCATGACTCCGAGAAAATCCGTCACGCGTTGTTCGATGATGCCCTTGGTGTTAGTCGGGGCAGCGACGACCGCCCGAAGGAATTTCCAAGCATCATCAATACCGGTGACTTCAGGAATCGTCATCTGCGCCGGGGTTTGGATTTCGATGAAACGGAGGATGCCGCGACGGATGGTCGCGGATAACTTCTTCCGAGCAGGATAAGGCAACGAGGACAAACCGTAAACAACTCTCACAAGACATTTGGCAAGATCGTTCGCAGTGTCTCGGGCGTCCGCCCAATCAAGAGTCAGCTTGTTGATCGCCTTGGAGTTATTCAGCATTGGGTTTCCGCCGGGGGCGAGCTGGGAAGGAAAAACCCCGCATATCTGATTTCCAGGGCCGCCCCTTGGTTCGAATGTAGAAATGAATTCCGAAGGATGATCAAAGAAGTGATTTGAGACCGCAACGTAGAGTAACATCTGCAAATAAGGAACGAAGGGATCTCCGCCTGACGGTGCGAAAAGGTTAGAAATAGCCTGATCAAAGTCCGTGCCCAATCCGAATGCTGCCGATTCGGCGGCAAATATTTCGACTAGTGTTCTTACGCTGGCATCCGCAAATTCCACTTCCTGTGCCAGCCGTTCACGTTCGATGAGATCTTTGATTTTTTCGGTGTCGAGTTTATAGCTAATCTTGAATTGCTCCAAAATTTTCCTGATTGCCTTCCAACTAATTGGGTTAGTTGTGTGAGCCGGGGTGAGCAAATATGCAATTCTGGGAGGTGAGCAATTGAACTCCTCAGCAAGGCTGAGGATGAATGGTAATCGCGAGACAAGGATTGCAGCTTCTCTGCGGTTGCCGGTGTATTTCCCCTCTAGTTTGCGGAGCAATTCGACATAGTTGGTATGTGGCGTTTTCGTAGTCCTGTCCGCCCAGGAGGCTCCGGCAAGTAGCGGCCGGATTTCCAGAGGGAGGACTTCCGCTTTTCCATCTTTATCAAGCCAGTCTTCAAACACGGCTTCAAGTTTCAGCCGGGATTCCTCTGCAGTGAGTCCACGGCTCACCAATGTGATCACAGCGGAAGCGATGGCTTCGTTCAGTTTCTCTTCTTCCAAGGGTAGGAGGGCGAGGCTATTCAACATGGCTTTCCAATTTGGCTAGGGTATCCCGGACTAGGGACTGGTCGAGGTTCAAAGCCTTGCACCAGCGGATATATTCAAACATTGTGATAGAGCGTTTTCCCGTTTCCACCTTTGAGACGAAAGTCTGATCCCTTCGAAGACTGGAGGACAGGTAGTCTTGTGATATTCCAAGGTCGCGGCGGTGGGCTGCTAGGGTGCGACCGAGTTCTTCGTCGAAGGTTTCCTGTGACACAGTATGAGTTATCCCAGATTCCGGTTAATTTGGGTTGCTAAAAATGGAGCTCATGCTAAATCAGCATAATGAAATGTGTGTCACTCTACACGGGTTGCGGTGGTTTGGATCTGGGATTCGGGGATGCGGGCTTCCAAACTGTCTGGGCAAACGACATCGATCCCTTCGCTTTGGAGACCTACCGGAACGAGCTAAAAAGACGTGGGGAGCCGTTGCCTGAGATCTACTGTGGGGATGTTTCGAAAGCGGTTCTGCCCGCGAGGGGTTCGGTAGATGTGGTGATTGGTGGTCCTCCTTGCCAAGGATTCTCCGTTGCGGGAAAAATGGACCCAAATGATCCCCGTAGTAAGCAGGTGTGGGAGTTTTTCCGGGTAGTCGAGGAATTGGAACCGTCCGCTTTTGTAATGGAAAACGTGAAGTCCTTGGCTAAAAATAGCAGGTGGGTAGGGACGATAGAGGCACTGGAGGAAAAAGGGGAGAAGCTTGGATACAAGTGCCGGGTGATGGTTCTGAATGCCGCCGACTACGGGGTGCCGCAAATGCGTGAGCGCATGTTTTTGGTGGGTGCGAAGGAGAGGCCCATGCCACGCCCGGTTAGTGTAATGAAGCGGATGACGGTGAGGGAGGCGCTCGCCTCGCTGCCGGGCTTCGGGGAGGCTGGCAATGACTCGATTTGTAAGGCCAAGGTGACTGCGGCAAAGACACCAGTGATGAGGAAGAGTCCTTATGCCGGAATGCTATTTAACGGTCAGGGAAGGCCGGTGGATCTCGAAGCCCCTGCCCTGACGCTTCCCGCTTCGATGGGGGGTAATAGGACGCCGATCATTGACCAGATTGCTTTGGAAAAGGAAGCCGAGCCATGGATCATTGGCTATCACTCCCATCTGGAGGCGGACGGCGAACCGGTCTCCGAAGTGCCATCCCGGATGCGGAGGCTGACGGTGGAGGAGGCCGCATGTCTTCAGGGATTTCCCAGAGGGATGGTTTTTTCAGGGAGCCAGTGCACAAAATTTCGCCAGATCGGAAATTCGGTTCCGCCGGCTCTTGGTGCAGCAGTTGCGCTGGAACTGAAAAAGCTGCTTGAAGGTGGAACTGAAGAAGAATGGCGTGGAGACCAGAAATGTTGGGTGGCGGAAGATACTGCTGAATACGGAGTGGCTTGAGGTGGGCCTTCCCCCTCGACAGGTGGGGGAGGTTTCCTAAAGTGCGCGGATGCGTTTGCACTTTGTGTTCCTTCTTTCTGTCTCCATGGTATTTGGTGCTGAGAAACCGAACGTGCTTTTCATCGCCATTGACGATTTGAACGATTGGGTCGGGCCGCTCGAAGGGCATCCCCAGGTGAAGACGCCAAACATGGATAGGCTGGCGGCGATGGGAGTGACATTTACCAATGCGCATTGTCAGAGCGTGCTTTGCAATCCGTCGCGGACGAGCCTGCTGACGGGGGTGCGGCCTACGACGACCGGGATCTACGGACTATCGCCTTACTACCGGAAAGTTCCGAAGTTGGCAGGTTTGAAAACCATTCCCGAGCTTTTTCGAGATCAAGGCTACCTGACGCTCGGGACGGGCAAGATTTTTCATGGCTCCTACGCGCTTAAGGCGGGCGGGCGGGATTGGGATAAAGTCGGACCAGGGGCTACGGGTGCGCCGTTCCCGAAGAAGAAACTGGTTGATACCCCCGCGAAGCACAAGTTGGTCGACTGGGGAACCTTTCCACACAAGGACGAGGACAAGGGGGATTACAAGATTGCGAGTTGGGCAGTGAAGCGGTTGGAAGAGATGCCGGAGGACAAGCCGTTTTTCCTGGCGGCGGGAATCTTCCTTCCTCACGTGCCCTGTTATGTAACGCAGAAGTGGATGGATATGTATCCGTTGGAAACATTGAAACTTCCCGAGGTGCTGGAAAACGACCGGGCTGACACCCCGCGTTCCTCCTGGTGGCTGCATTGGAAACTTCCGGAGCCGAGACTCAAATTTCTCAAAGAATCCAACGAGTGGAAAAATCTGGTGCGGTCCTATCTGGCCAGCATCACTTTCGCTGACGCACAGGTCGGCCGGATACTGGACGCGCTTGAGGAATCGGGACATGCGGACAATACGATTATCGTGCTGTGGTCGGACCACGGATGGCATCTGGGCGAAAAGGAAATCACGGGGAAGAACACCCTGTGGGAGCCTTCGACGAGGGTTCCGCTTATTTTTGCCGGGCCGGGCATTTCGAAAAACGCGACCTGTGCGGAAGCTGTGGAGCTGCTGGATGTTTTCCCGACACTCTGTGATCTTGCTTCCTTGCCGAAGCCGGATGGTCTTGAAGGCCACACGCTGATCCCACAATTAAGGGATGTGAAGACCGAGAGAGAATTTCCGGCGATCAGCAATCATAATCCGGGCAACAACTCGGTTCGCGACGAGCGCTGGAGATATATTCTTTATATGGATGGCAGCGAGGAACTTTACGATATGGAGAAAGACCCGGAAGAGTTCGAAAACCTTGCGGGTCGACCGGAATATGAGGGCGAGATCCAGCGGCTAAAAAAATGGATTCCTGAACACCAGGAGCCTCACGCCCCGAATAGCTCTGCCCGGATACTCGTTTACAAAGACGGACGACCCATCTGGGAAGGGAAGGAGATCAAGCCGGGTGATCCCATCCCTGAGGTGGAAGAATAGATGTCCGCTCTTCGATGAGGTCACACGCTGAGATCACCTTCCTGGCCGACAGGAATATCGGAGCCAGTGGCGGCGCGGGTGAGGATTTTCGCCATGGTGACGAGCTTTCCGTCCTCAGTGTCCCAGTAGTGGGCGGAGGCGAGCTGGACGCCGATGACGCTGACACTCGGATCATCTTTTCCATCGAACCAGGCTTCCACAACACCGTTCCAGAGGCGATCAATCAGCTCTCTATCTGTGGAAATGGTCGCCGTTCCGTAGACGGTTAGGAATTCCATTTCGGGGGTGTTGGTGAAAAGGAGGTGCACGCGGGGGTCGGCGTTGATATGCTTGTTGTGGGTGCTGTTGGCATCGCTGAAAAACCAGAGGCGACCTTCGTAGTCTGTCTCCTGAACCCTCATGGGACAGACATGGAAAGGCACTTCGGTGAGATTTGTGGCGAACATGCAGGTGTTCGAGCCTTCGATCAGGTGCTGGAGCTTCGATATGGCTTCTTCGGCGATGAGGTTTTTTGTTTCTGACATACCTTGAGCCTCACGTTTTTTTCTCCAAGGGTCAAATGGAAGATAATCGGAAAAGCTTTCTTTGGTTGCAGGGTTGGCATTCCTGATGCATGAGCAGTGACGAAACCATGTCAGCCACTTCTTCCTTTCTACCACGCCACATCGGACCGTCTGAAACCGAGAAATCACAGATGCTCGAAAAAGTGGGCCACGGCACGCTCGACGCGCTGATTTCCGAAGCTGTTCCCGCCGGAATCCGGCTGGAGGGCGAGATGGATCTGCCGCCAGCCCTCTCGGAAAGTGAAGCTCTTGCATGGCTGCGGGCATGGATGGAAAAGAACGAAGTTCTCAAAAGTTTCATCGGGCAAGGCTACTACGGAACACTGACACCGAGTGTGATTCTGCGCAACGTTCTGGAAAATCCGGGCTGGTATACCGCTTACACGCCGTATCAGGCGGAGATCGCGCAGGGCCGGCTCGAGGCCTTGCTGAACTTTCAGACCATGGTTACCGACTTGACCGGTTTGGATGTCTCGAACGCCTCACTGCTCGACGAAGGCACTGCCGCCGCAGAAGCGGTCACATTAGCCCTTTCCGGAAAGCCCAAGGGCAAAGCTATCTTCATTTCCGACCGCTGCCACCTTCAAACCATCGATGTGGTGAAAACCCGCGCCGAACCACTCGCCCTGGACGTGATCGTCGGCGACTGGGAAACGTTCGATCCCACTTCCGTGGAAAACCTCTTCGCTGCGATCGTGCAGTATCCGGATACACGGGGACGCATCGACGATTTCGCAGAGTTTTTCGAGAAATCCAAAGCAGCTGGCGCTGTGACAATTTGTGTGGCCGACCTGATGGCCTTGACTCTTTTGAAATCACCGGGTGAATTCGGCGCGGACATCTGCGTCGGTTCTTCACAGCGCTTCGGCGTGCCTCTCGGCTTTGGCGGGCCGCACGCGGGCTTTATAGCCTGTAAGGATGCCTTGAAGCGCAAAATGCCGGGCCGCTTGATCGGGGTTTCCATTGATGCCCAAGGTCAGCCGGCATACCGCCTCGCACTTCAGACCCGTGAGCAACACATCCGCCGCGACAAGGCAACTTCGAACATCTGCACCGCGCAGGTTCTGCTTGCTGTGATGGCTTCGATGTATGCGGTTTACCACGGTCCGGAAGGACTCAAGAATATCGCCAGAAAGATTCATCTACAGACTCGCGAACTCAAGGCTTCGCTCGCCGCCGGTGGTTTCGAGGTCGAAGATGGAGCGTTTTTCGACACAATCATTGTGAAGACAGAAAAGGCAGCACAACTCGTTGAGGCCGCGCCCGAACATGGTTTCAATATCCGTTTTGTGGACAATTCACATGTCGGTATTTCTCTGGATGAGACCGTAATTTCCCAGGATATCTGGTCGCTCTGCCGTTTGTTTGAAGTTTCCCGCATAGAAGACGAATTTGAAGGTAACGAATGGGATGGCAATTTCGACCGGACCTCGAAATTCCTCACCGCCGCAGCATTCAACGCGTATCATTCAGAGACCGAAATGCTGCGCTACATCAAGCGTCTTGAGTCGAAGGATCTTGCGCTCAACGAATCGATGATCGCACTTGGCTCGTGCACGATGAAGCTCAACGCCACTTCCGAAATGCTGCCGCTGAGCTGGCCCGAGGTTTCTTCGATCCATCCTTTCGCACCGAAGTCGCAGACCATGGGTTATTTGGAAATGCTCACCCAGCTTGAAAATTGGCTGGCGGAAATCACAGGCTTCGCGGCGGTTTCGCTCCAGCCGAACGCCGGTTCACAAGGCGAATACGCAGGCCTGCTTGCGATCCTCCGCTATCACGAATCGCGGGGCGACGCTCATCGCAAAATCTGCCTGATCCCGGTTTCCGCGCACGGCACGAACCCGGCCTCGGCTGTTATGTGCGGCATGAAAGTCGTCGGCGTGAATTGCGATAGCAAGGGCAACATCGACATGGAGCACCTCATAGCTTTGACCGAGCAACATCGCGAAAATCTCTCCGCATTGATGATCACCTATCCATCGACCCACGGCGTTTTTGAAGAAACCATCCGCGAAATCACTGCGATCATCCATGATGCGGGCGGGCAGGTTTACATGGACGGCGCGAACATGAACGCGCAAGTCGGCCTAACCTCGCCGGGGCTGATCGGGGCTGACGTCTGTCACCTCAACCTCCACAAAACTTTCTGCATCCCACACGGCGGAGGTGGTCCTGGAGTCGGTCCCATCGGTGTTGCGGAACAACTCGTGCCGTTTCTTCCCGGGCACTTCGGAATGGAAGACAAGTCTCACGCGGTGTGTTCCACTGCTTACGGCAGCGCTTCGATCAATACGATTTCCTGGATGTATATCGCGATGATGGGAGCGGCCGGCCTCAAGAACGCCACAGAGATCGCCATCCTCAATGCGAACTACATCGCGAAGCGTCTCGGCGATAGTTTCCCTATCCTCTACACCGGAAAAACCGGGCTGATCGCGCATGAGTGCATCATCGACTGCCGCGAGCTTTCCGAGAAATCGGGAATCACCGTCGAGGATATCGCCAAACGCCTGATGGATTACGGCTTTCACTCTCCTACCATGTCATGGCCGGTGAGTGGAACCTTGATGATCGAGCCGACCGAGTCGGAATCGAAAGTCGAGCTCGACCGTTTCTGCGACGCGATGATTTCCATCCACGGGGAAATCGTGGAGATCGTCGACGGGAAAATGGATGCCACAGACAACCCGCTCAAGAACGCCCCGCACACCACTGCGGCGCTTTGCGCGGACGAATGGAGCCATCCCTACACCCGCCAACAGGCCGGTTTCCCACTTCCATATCTACGCAGTCACAAATTTTGGCCCAGCGTTTCCCGCATCGACAACGTTCACGGCGATCGGAACCTCGTCTGCACTTGCGATTCTGTCGAAGCTTACGCGCAGCGGTAAACTGAACGCACGACACCATGCGCCACCTATTTCTCGTTTTCCTATTGACCGCTCTCCACGCCGCAGAGCGACCGAATCTCCTTTTCATCAACGTCGATGACATGAACCGCGATTCGGTGGGCGCATACGGCTGCCCGATCGAGGACATCACGCCGAATATCGACAAACTTGCCAGCGAGGGCATGACATTCGACCGTGGCTTCGTCACCATCGCCATCTGCCAGCCGACCCGCGCCGTTTGGATGACAGGGCGCTACCCTCACCGCAGCGGAGCCCTCGGCTTCAATCCGATCAATGCGGATTGTCCGTCTCTTCCGGAAGCTCTCGGAGAAGGCGGCTATTACAACGCTCTCATCGGCAAGGCGGTGCACATCGTTCCCACCCGTCACGCCGCTTTCGATTACATCCGTGATCAGAAAAAACTCGGCCAAGGCCGCGACCCTGCTGCCTATGCCGACGCGACCCGTACCGCCATTGATGCGGCGAAAAAGGAAGGAAAGCCCTTCTTCATAATGGCGAGCGCTCATGATCCACACCGGCCCTTCGCCGACAGTAAAGGTGATTTTAAAGACCTCCCTCCCGTGACCCGGACGATCACTCCCGAGGAAGTCATCGTGCCTGGCTTCCTACCCGACCTGCCCGACATCCGGAAAGAACTCGCCCAGTATTTCACCTCGGTCCATCGCGGGGACGAAGTCGTCGGTGCGATCCTCGCGGAAATCGACAAAGCCGGCCTGCGTGATAACACCCTGGTCGTTTTTATGTCCGATCACGGCATGCCCCTGCCCTTCGCGAAAAGCAACTGCTACCTCAGTTCCAACATCACTCCGTGGATCGTCCGCTGGCCCGGCCACACCAAGCCCGGCTCCCGCGATACCAAACACTTCGTCTCCGGTATCGACCTCGCACCAACCCTGCTAGCCGCCGCTGACCTTCCCAATCTTCCCGGAGCTGATGGAAGCTCCATTCTCCCGATTCTGGATGGAAAAGAGCAACCCGAGCGCGACAAGGTCTTCACCTCCATCAACACGATCTGGGCCGACAAACCCTACCATATGCGCGCCGTAAACGACGGCGATTTCCTCTACATCTGGAACGGCTGGTCGGACGGTGAATACATTTTCAGAAACGAATCCATGAGTGGCCTCAGTTTCAAGGCGATGAAAAAAGCCGCCGAAACCGACCCTCTCATCGCGGAACGCGTCGAGTTCCTTGTCCACCGCGTGACCGAGGAACTTTACGACATCCGGAAAGACCCCGACTGCCTCCACAACCTCATAGCCAAACCCAACGACGAATTCACCCCCCGCGCCAGCGCCATGGCTAAAATCCTCTGGCACCAGATGAAAGAAACCGAAGATCCGATGCTAGGAGAGTTTCAAAACCAAGTCGGGCTGGCACTGGATTAGGCCGGGACGGTGCAAGCCCTCAAGGAAGTAGGGCTGCGTTCCTGTTCCAGCCATTCCAGTCACTTTTCCGGAATCGCACGCAAGGTGTAATACCCTTCGAGGTTCTTCCGAACCGGCGCATCACCGAATACGGAAGGCGCATTGACGATCTTGAGATGGTAAACCCGGTCGACCCACTTTTCGCCACGGCCGAATCCGGTAAGATCGATCCGGGCGGAACTGCGATCATTTGCAATGGTCACACTGGCCGGGGTTTCGTTGCGTTTCTCTCGCTGAGGTGATCCGTAATCCGGGAGGTTCGAGTAAAACCAGGACTCGGCTTTGAGTTCTTTCATCAGGGATTCGCCGGTTACCCCTTCGGCAAGGGGACGGGTGAACCGCATTTCGAAACCTTTGGAGGTCGCCGTGATCGTCTCGATATCAGCTGGCAGGGTTTTGCCATCATAGATGATTCTCTGAAGGCCGGACTGGCTTCCACCACGTGCGCCCCAGCCACGACCGGTCTGGCCGATCAAGAGGCTGCCGTCAGGGAGAAAAGTCAGGCGCATGATGCCGGATTCCAGTCCGCTTGCGAAAGGAATGACCACGCCCTGATCCTGCCCGTCAACCTGCTCGGTCACGACGCGAAACACCTGCGAGAGCGTCTGGTCACCCATGAAGATCTGCCCCTCATAGGGCCCGAATTTTCCACCCGTGAGATCCCAGGTCGGACTACCGGGTGAGTTCGCAACGATCCCATGAGGAAGCCAGACCGCGCCCTTGCGGAGCTTTTCAGCCCAGAGCTCGTATTTCAGCTCAGGCGCATCGGGACTCATTCCCGGCAGATCCACCAAGCCGGAGATATGGCCGTAGAATTCACCTTCCTCAAGCGGCACCAATTTCGAAGAACCGACGTATTCGCCTTGGTTCTCCGCATACCAAATCCGGCCGTCAGGAGCGACTCCGATTCCGGCCGGGCTACGCAGGCCCATCGCGAATGTTTCGAACTTGCCCTCGGGTGTGACCCTGCAGGCCCAGCCACGATAGCCACCCATTGATCCCATGAACTTACCTCCGGCTTTCCAAGAAGCTTTGAGTTCGTCCTGCGCGTGCGAAAGATTGAGCAGGAAATAATAATTGCCCTCCGCGTCCTTAACCGGACCGTGGGTGTATTCGTGATAGTTTCCATGGAAACCGTAGTCGTCACAGACCGTTACGAATTCGTCAGCTCTGCCATCACCGTTTGTGTCGCTGATGCGTGTCAGCTCGGGCTTCTGGGCAATCACGATCACATCACCCTTGTCATCTTCAATGACAACTCCGAGTGACTCGTAGATCCCCTCAGCAAATAAGGTCCACTTGTTGTCGCGGATACGCCAGACACCGGCGGTGCGTGTTGAGAGAACAATTGTTCCATCCTTCGCGACCGCGATTCCGGTCGGCTCGAAGAGTTGCTCGCGACCAAGAAGGTCAAGCGGAGGGGCCCAGTCTTCGACCGTGTAGCCAGCCGGAAGTTCAAGTGGCCGACGTGCAACCTTGGCGGGTCCGGTTTTAAGTTCCTGAGGAGCCCAGTTTTCGGAAACATCAACCGCCATCCGGGCAACCACACCACCGGGTAGTTTGGCTTCCAGAGTAAACGGGCCTTTCCCTCCCGCAGGCAGCTCCCAAACTCCGTCAACAAGCTTTCCGCCGGTGACCTGCGCGCTGGCAAGTCCTTCAGCCGCCACTTGGAAGCGCTGCTCCGTCTTGAGTTCACCATCCAGTGTTATCTTGATTTCACCGGCGTCACTGATCGTGATCGCCTCGGAAAATGTGTTCTGACCAACGCGGAAGCGGAAGGTCGGCTTTCCCGTCTCGGGCGAATAGCCAACTCCAAGAAACTCGGCGTCCAGCGCGGCCAACTTGTCGGCGAAGTCCACGCCATCCCAAAGGTTGCGTTCGATCGTCGCGTAATCGTGCGCATCGGGCTCCTTGAACTCAAAATCCACCGGCTTGCCATCGCTCGTCAGTGGATTCAGCAAAGCAGCTCCGTCGATATAGGTTGTCGCGCCGTTTCCGAGGGACGAAAGTTTGTTGCCGCGGGCCGTATGCTCTTCCTTGAGATTCAGATATCCTCCGGTCCAGACACGGCGCACTGAAAGCATGCGCGGATCGAACGTGTAGCTCATTCCATTTGGTTGGCCGACATGAAGCGAACGCGCACTCGTGCCTCCGATAGGCGCACGCACCACCCGGGTGCGGTCAGTCACAATCTCTTCTCCTGGGATTTTCAGAAGGTCGGTGGACTCGGCAGCCTTGGCTCGTTTCACCATCACTTGCAAGGGTCCCCGTTGCTCCTCGTCAGCAAGAGTCCGCATGTAATGCCAGAGCGATTCCTGGCCATCCTCGGAAATCAGCTCCTCCACATAGATCGGCATCAGGGGCTGGAAGGTTGTGCCTTTCAGTGGTCCGGCTTCCGCCACTGCCAAGGCGTCCCATGATTTACGCAGAGAATCGTCAAAATAGCCACGGTCGGCTTTGACCATGGTCTCCTTGCCTTTGATGACGACCTTCCGTTCACGCGGCTCACCCAGAAAGAGGCCGAAAAGGTTCGGGCCGCTTTTCACGGACATATCGCCCTTTTCAACCGTGTGGCACTCCGCACAGCCGATTGACTGGAAGATTTCCTTGCCTTCCGCGACAGCATCAATCTGCTCATCTGCCGCGCAGGCCCAACCGGCTCCAAGAACCGGGATCAATATCATTTTTGCGAATCTCATTTTTAAAATCTTTAATCTTTTGTGTGTTCTAATCCTTGTTCTCATCGGGCGCGGCATCGGAAATTTGAGGACGCAGTCGTAAAATCACTTTGGTGCCTATCTTCGGAAGGTGGGTCGAATCCACCTCCCAGACGAGGCCTTCGTTGCCTTGGGAGTAGACTCCTGGCAGGCACAGCAACTCGTCGCCGAAGGTGGAAAGGGAAATCACGTTGCCATCGACATCTGCCAAATATTTCGGCGGCCCCTCCTCACCCTGGAAAACGTGCGAACCGGCGAATAGGAACGTGCTCGTGGGCAGGCGCTCCTTTTCCTCGTCTTCCACCGGATCCACACCGAAACGATCATTACTTCTCATGAGGAAGTCACTCATCGGGCGTTCGACAGGTTTTCCTTCCTCGTCATTCACCACGAGGGAAACGTCAACATTCGAGCCGCTCGGAGCGAAGTGCACCCATCGACCGCCTTCTTCGTCATCATCTTCGATCAACTTACGCATCGCGGGATTTCCCGCACGCGCCCCCAGCAGCAACAGGGCCGCATGAATATGGGAAGCTTTGGCATTGACCGCGATAATTGCCTCGTGCTCCTTGGTGTCCTTGGCGCAAGCGATCAACTCAAGCATGCCTTCATTCAAGCAGACGACCGAATCGACATCGATGTAGCGCTCTTTGATCTGGATCTTGATTCCGGGAAGATCCAACTGTTCGCGGTTTTCCGCCATCACCACACCGGGATCCTCGGCCACCTCAGGAGTTTCTATCTTGTTTGAAGGTTCGGCATCCTCCGTCTGGGCCGCCAGCGTGGTTATTATCAAAAAAGACAGTAAAGCACTGATGAAGCCTCTGGATAGAAGGGCATTCAGGGGTGATCGGCTCTTGGGGTTCATATGGATTGAATTGCTTTTTATCGGGTCAGGGGGGAGAATTCTCGACGCTGGACCGTCATCTTACAACGGGTAAAAATTTACCAACCTTTCTCCCGTCGGCACTTTTCTGCCGGTGTTCTAGGGGATTCGAAGGCATTTGGCAACCTGCCAGCTATGGCTATTTCACGATTCCGGCTTTAGCGCATCCCACTCCGCTTTCGTAAGAACTTCCTTCTGATACTCCATCATGATTTTCCAATCATCGCCTTCCTTCAACAGAAGCGCCTCCAATCCGATATATTCCGGCTTCGGCTCGCCTCCTTTGATTTTCTGGGTGTAAAGAAACATCCCTGACTCATAAGCGGTTGTCGCGTCGCCGTAACGATTCCGAAAACGGAACTCAACCGATGCATCCATCTTGCCCGCCTTGGTATCGTCAAACTCGGTTTTCCAACGTGCCAACGCCTGAGTCAGCGGATAACTGACTTTTTTCGGCCCTGAAACCAGAACCGCGTTTTCATGGCAGGTCGCTTTATAAGCCTCGAAATCCCCTTCATTCACCGCACGCGAAACCTCCGTCCAATACGCATTCAGTTCCTCCAACCGGGCGATCTCTGGATCCGGCAACGCCGTCACCTTGTAACTGCGGATCGCAATCGGGCCGTGGTCCCCCTGGATCGCGATCGGCCCCGTCGCCGAATCGCCCTCGAGAGGAGCTGAGCGCGTATGTCCGCCGGTCGAGGCGTTTTCCTGAACCAACATCCCATTGACCAACACCTTTTCAAATGTCGCATCTTTGATTTTTTTCCCTGAATCATCGAAACGGGGCGCGCGGAAAACGATTTCCATCGTCTGCCACTCACCCGGAGCTTTCGCCGCATTCACCTTGGGCTTGATCCCGCCAAACCCCTGCTTGCCTTTCGGCAGTGTCGGATCCCAGCGCTGATAAACTCCGCCCAGATCTCCCGCGCCAAATCGCTCGCGACCGAAACTATCTAAAATCTGTATCTCATACCGCCCCGCCACATAAACCCCGGCGTTCGATCCTTTCGGAACCATGAACTCCAGCTCGATCCGCACATCGCCGAACTCTTCTTTGGTCAGAAGATACGCCACAGGCTCCTTCCTATCCGAATTGACCAAGATTTTCCCCTCGCCCTTGAGTTCGAGCTCACCCTTGCCTTCAACAGCCGCCACCTCCGCAACCCCGTGCCAGCCTTCCACTTCCCGGAACGCATCCATCGCCCCGCCTTCCAAAAGATTTTGAGTCTCTCCGAAACAGAGAAAAGGCATACTCCCGGCAAATAAAGTTATCATGCCGGCCAAGTGAAAAGGTTGCTTCTTCATGATGCGGGAAGGCTAGAGCAGGATGGCCGTGTGCTCCCAGCGCGAAATTCAACAAGAGAAGGGATTTCAAATCCCATCTCCGTATTCCGCTGCACCAGAGCATCACTTCTCCCTTTCTACTTCGCCTTCCACAACCGAGAAATCGACGTCAGTTGTATCAAGCCCGCAAGCACGTTCAAGACATCGATCACCCCCTGCTCGGAAGCTAGCCCATTGACACAAAGCGAGACTTTCAGATCCGCCGTACGCGCTCGGATCATTCAGACAATTCAACCTCCACATCTTCAAACCAAATCCGGAATGAACTGTCCGGAGAGGTTCGATTCAGCGAGATACTCAGAGGCCCGAACGATTGATAATCTTCCCACTCGCTGGCACGCGTCGGCTTCTCACTTCCACCCTTGCGGAAGACCCAATGGCTGACTTGGTAATTTTCATCGTAGAACAGATCGTAAACATCGCCCGGAGTGTAGCCAACCCCCTCGGGATATCGGACGCGCAGGCCCGCGTGCGCATCAGGAAAAACAGCGGCAGCCTCCTCCGGCAGCGCCTCGATCGACAGACTGGAGTCCCAGACGACCTGGAAGGGAAAGATCATCCAATAGAGATCGTTGACGAACTGCTGGTCAATCGTCTCCAGTTTCCCGGATTCATCCGAGGCCACTTCCGAACGCAGGTATCGGACATCTTCAGCTTCCGCCTCGCCTTTCAAGGTGACCTCGTTGGATTTCGGCAGCCAAGTCCACGACCGGACAACCTGCTTATCTCCCAAGTCCGCAATGAACGTGTAACTCATCGATTCAACCGAACCGAAGCCATCCACACCCGCTGCCTGCGCGACCTTTTGCATCGCCTCCTGCGGCGACTCTGCGGACTCCTCCGGTTTCTGATTGCAACCGATGCTGAAGAGGAGAACGGTCAGGGCGGAGAGTTTCGTCAAAAGGCGCATGTGCGGAAGCTACCCAAGAACCTGCGTTTGTCATCTGGTTTTAGGAACACGCAAGGCTCCGGCACGGTATTCATGATTCGGGCGGATATTTCTGAAGCTTCCGTTGCAAGGTCCGGCGCTCGATTCCCAGCTTGCGGGCGGTGGCGCTGATATTGCCGTCACAATCCCGCAAGACCCGCTGCATGTGCTCCCACTCGACGCGGTCCAGCGAAGGGACAAGAGCAATCGCTTTCGCCACCGAGCCTGCCGCCTCGCCCTTACCAAACATCGCGGCTTCGATCTGGTCCGTATCCGCAGGCTTCGATAGATAATCCACCGCCCCAAGTCGCATCGCATCCACCGCGGTGGCAATGCTTCCGTATCCTGTTAAGATCAGAATCCGGATGTCCTGCAAACGGTCCCTCAAAACCCGGGCGACCTCGAGCCCGCTCTCTCCCTCCAACCGAAGGTCCACAACCGCGCACCCGGGCGAAAACCCGGGAACCAACGCTTTGACTTCATCCAAGCCCGCCGCAGTGACCACCTCGTGTCCGCGGCGCCGGAGGGATGCCGCGAGCCGCTCCCTGAAGACCCCATCATCATCCACGACGAGAATGCGTTCGAGCGGCCGATATTTCATGCTTCGGTTTCCACAACTGGAAGTTTCATCTCAAGAACCGTCTCTCCCTCCGGACCGCTGCACAAACTCAGCTCGCCG
>Ga0222650_1000190_pt1 | contig 56725 bp, 46 predicted proteins | sample AntAcemetagen367_FD_179820 | JGI IMG/M metagenome (GOLD analysis project Ga0222650, IMG submission 179820) | Saline water microbial communities from Ace Lake, Antarctica - #367 | ecosystem: Environmental > Aquatic > Non-marine Saline and Alkaline > Saline | place: Antarctica: Ace Lake... | reverse complement strand
AAGTATTTCCCCGTTTTCATCTCAGCCAGCTCAAGTGGCGTCCACTCCCTCTTAGCGCTCGAGGCTTTATTCTTAGGGGCTTCCCTCTTCATAAAAGCACCCTATCAAGCCGCTCTCCAACGGTCGACCTTTTTCGGTATGCCAGGCGTATTTTTTTATTTATTTTTTTAAAATAACCTTAATAATTCCTAGGAGTTCATCGGACGTTCATTTTCACTCGTTTAAGGTCGCGACGTTATGAAAACAACCAAACTCCTTGCCGTTGCCTTACTCGCTTCTCCGCTCGTGGCCTCAGCCCAAGGTCCTGGCGGCCCCGGAGGCCCTCCTCCGATGGAAGATCCCCTCACGAAAATCCTTGATAAGAACGAAGATGGGAAGCTTTCGGCTGGTGAAATCAAACGGGCAGCCAAGGCCCTCCTCAAGCTCGACAAAAATGACGACGGCGCCCTGAGCGAAGAAGAGCTCAAGCCTGAGAGCCCTAAAAAGAGCCGCCGGCAACGCCGCAAGGAGCAAGACGGCGAGGACCAGCAAAAAGCAGGCCCACCAAAGCCTCCCAAATCCCCGCTGATGGAAATACTCGATACCAATGAAGACGGTGAACTTTCGAAGGAGGAACTCGCGCACGCCATCGAGTCGCTGACGAAACTCGACAAAGACGGTGACGGGAAGCTTTCCCAGGAAGAATCCGGTCTGAAGTCCAAGGAAGAGCGGCAACGCAGAGGCCCTCCGGGTGGCGGACAAGACGGACCGCCTCGAGGTGGACGGCCCGGACCACCACCACGTCGCTAAAAAAGTTGCCCACGATCTTCACAAACTCACCCAATCGCCAAAGCGCGGTCGGGTGGTTTTTTTTGTTCTCGAATTAATAATTCAATCTAGGCCAAAAGAGCGAGCACCTCAAACATTCCTACTGCTTTTCCGCATAATCTAGCAAAAGCCGTACTCCCACGCCCGTTCCCCAGGATCCGCCTTGATAGTCGCGGTCCGTCGCACCCCAAGCAGTCCCGGCAATATCGAGGTGAGCCCACGGGGTCTCCCCCACGAAATGCGAGAGAAATGCCCCTGCGGTCGATGACCCTGCCCCCGTTCCTGGACTCGAAATATTCTTCAAATCACCGACCGCGCCTTTCATATCTTCCTTGTGAAAATCGAGGATCGGCAGGGGCCAGACCGCCTCACTGGTCGTCTTTCCAGAGTCAACGAGATCCTGAATCAGCGCCTCATCATTTCCCATCACGCCAGTCAATTCATGTCCCAGAGCGACTAAGACCGCACCGGTCAAAGTCGCCAAATCGATCATGGCATCCGGCTTGATTGTCTTATCGGCATACGCGAGCGCATCCGCCAAAATCAAACGCCCTTCCGCATCGGTATTGAGCACCTCAATCGTCATCCCATTGCTCGCCGTCACGACATCACCTGGCTTCACCGCACTGGCATCCACCATGTTCTCCGAGGTTGGAACTAGTCCATGGACCTCGACATCCGGATTGAGTGCCGCAAGCGCATGAAAGGCTCCGAGCACCGCCGCACCGCCCGACATGTCATACTTCATCTCATCCATCCGGGCCGAGGGCTTGATGCTAATGCCACCCGAGTCAAAGGTCAGCCCCTTCCCCACAAAGCAGATCTTCCGCTTCGCCTTTTTGCTCGGTTTGTAAGTGAGATGAATGAGATAAGCGGGCTCGGACGAGCCACACGAAACGGAAAGCAAAGACCCCATTCCCAGCTTCTCCATCGCCTTCTCATCGAGAATTTTAAGAGAAACTGCCGACGACCCTTTCGCGATCCCGCGAGCCTCCGCCACCATGTCTTGCGGCCTCATCTTGTTCGCCGGAGTATCCTGCAAGCGCCGCGCAAAAACATTTCCCCCACCCGTGATCTCACCCCGCTTCGCTCCGCCTTTAAATTCTGCCGAAGCCTGAATCACGACCTTCTGCAAAGACCCTCTTTTGGGGTCACTCTTGAAGTCATCGAGGCGATAAGCCCCCATCACCGCACCCTCGGCCAGGGCCTGTCCTAGGACTCCGGCCTCCTTGCCATCCAAGGAATCCAACCAGAACGTCAGCGACCCCGCATCCGTCTTTTCAGCCTTCTGCACCGCGATCGCGGCGGCCCTTCTCACCGTTTCCGGATCAGTCACCTTGCCTTCTCCTAAACCAATCATCAAAACCCTCTCCGCCGGCCCATCAATCGCATCCGCAAAACGAGTCTCCCGGGTCTCCCCACGAAACGAGGAAAGAACCTTCCCCGAAATAGTCACCTCTTTCGGCAGTTTCGGCTTCTTTCCCTTCGCTGATAATACCACCAGTAAATCGGTCTTGGTCACTTTCCCGGCGAGAGTCTTGTAAGAAATCTTCATAACGAAGTGTGACCCAATCCGACTTCCAAACTCCAGATCAATTTCCGGGCGATTACGGGATCTCTCTCATCCCACTTCTCCTGAAAGCCCATTCTCTCAAAGAAAGCGCCCGTCTCCGGAAGGGGCAAAAAACGTCACCTCGTTCACTGACAAACCTGCCCAAACTTGGATAGGCCTCAAAAATAAAAGCGATGGTGATCAGGTCAGAGTGAGACAAACTCACTACAGTGGGTGAAATCGCAGGAAAACTCGCTCGCCAAGAAAGGAAGACCGTTCCAAAAGAGCCCGCCCCAACCAAAACTCAAGTCGTTTCCTAATTTCTACCAGCCACTCTCGTTCGATTGCTCAATGGCCGGCCCCTCGAATCCCCTCCCACCTCTTTTCACGATGTTCCGCTCGCTTCTACTCCACCTTTACTTCACCGCCATTTCCTCCGTATCACTGACGCTGAATGCGGCCACTTCTCTTGAGCAAAAAATTCCCGATCTCACCCAAGTCATTGACTTCGAGCGCAAGGGAGAATTTCACCTTGGCCCCACCGGTGCCAAGGGATGGCTCTACACCGGGCGCAATTTCATGACGACCGATGCCCGCCAGATCCTCGTCACAAAGATCCTCCCCGGCTCTCCCGCCGATGGACTCCTCCAAGTCGGCGACGTCATCCTCGGCGTCGGAAAAGAACCTTTCCAAGACGACGCCCGCCGCACCTTTGGCGAAGCAATCAACACCGCCGAGGGCACCGAAAATGGCGGAGAATTGACCCTCCTCCGTTGGCGATCCGAAAAAGATTCCGAGCGACGCAAGGGATCATCCTCAGTCGTCACCCTCAAACTCCCCACCCTCGGCAGCTTCAGCAAAACCTCCCCCTGGAATTGCCCCAAGAGCGAACGCATCCTCGAAGCCGCTCTCGCCAATCTTTTAAAACGCGACGACTTCGGCCGTTTTGGAGCCTCCGCCCTCGCCCTTCTTGCCACCGGGGAACCAAAATACATCAACCTCGTTCGCGACTACCTCCACAAGCAAAACTGGGCCAAGCCAGACCTCAAGATCAGCGTCGAACAAGGCGGCATGGTCTCTTGGTCCTGCGGATACCAAAACCTCCTCCTCACCGAATACCACCTTCTCACCGGAGATAAATACGTCCTCCCGGCCATCCGCGAATACGCCCTCAAAACCGCGATGGGCCAGAGCCATGGCGGCACCTGGGGCCACGGCTTCGCCTGGACCAACATCAACAACGGCGAACTCCACGGTCGCCTTCCGGGGTATGGAGCGCTCAACCAATCAGGACTCCCCTGCTACCTTTCACTGCTTCTTTCCAAAAAGTGCGGCATTGAGCACCCGGAAGTCGATGCCGCCATTTCCCGCGCCAGCCACTTCTTTTCGGAATTCATCGACCACGGATCGATCGGATACGGCTACCATCGGCCCAGTCTCGAAGTCTACGCCAGCGGCCGCAACGGCCTCTCTGGAAACGGAAAAAACGGCATCGCCGCTGTCGCTTTCCAAGTCGAGGGAAACCAAAGCGGCCAGCGCTTCTTCTCAAAACTCACCGCTTCCCTCTATAATACCTGCGAATACGGACACAGCGGTAATTCCTACAGCTACTTCTGGGATCCACTCGGTGCCAATGCCGGAGGCCCCCAGGTCGCCTCGGCCTTCCTCAAGGAACTCCAGTGGTATCACGCCCTCACCCGCCTGCCTGATGGCAGCTTCGCCAATCAACCTCTCGGCGGACACTACGGCGGAAAATTCCTCGACCCCACCGCCGCCCAAATCCTCATCGCGACACTCCCGCGCCGCGCCCTCTACCTCACCGGAAAAGGACAAAACGAAAAGCACTGGCTTGACCAACCTGAGGCCCACAAAACAATTAGATCCGGTCGTTGGCGTCTCGCCGAGATCGACAAAATGACATCGCCCGAAATTTTAGCCGATCTCTCTGACTGGTCACCTATTGCCCGCGAGTGGGCCGCCAAAACTCTCGCCACAAAGGACGGCGATTTCACGAGCAAACTCGTCGCTCTCCTAAAAAGTAACAACGCCTTCGAACGAGCCGGTGCCTGCACCGCTCTCGGACACCTCGGTGAACGTTCCGCCAAGGCGGTCCCGATGATTTCCAAAGCTCTTTCCGATCAAGAATCCATCGTCGCGATTGCGGCGGGCTATGCTCTCGCCCGTCTCGGCAAGACGGCCAAGGCTGCTCTTCCCGACCTCATGCGCGCCCTCGTTCTCTGTTCAGAGGAAGGCACCCTGCGCCCTCGTCAACAAGCCCTCGGTTACGCCTTCGGCCACGTCAAAGCCCGCACCGCACCCCTCTATTTCAACGGCCTTCTCGCCCAGAGCGCGGATCAAGGCAATCCACTCGATGGACTCGACCGCCCCCTTCTCTACTCCGCCATCACAAAACTCCTACAAGACCCGTCCGGTCGGGTTCGCGGTTGCGGAGCCTACGCCTTCCAATACTTTAGCCGTGAAGACGCCGCCAACATGGCCCAACAAATCCACGATGCCATCGAAGTCCCCTCGATGAGCTACATGATGTTCGAGGACGCCCCGCGTGTTTATGCGCTCGACCTGATGGCCCGCTTTCATCTCAAGGAAGGCATCCCCCTCGCGATCGAAACCTTCGGCCTGAAACGTTGGGGTGCCTACGCTCGCTTCCCCGCTCGTTTCAAAACCCTTCAAGCCTACGCCGGCAGCGCCAGACCCTCCCTCCCCCAAATCATCGCGATGCGCGAAAACTGGAAATCCGGTGAACACCGCGAGAACCTCGAGAAGACGATCAAGATCATCGAATCCGATCAACACCCAACCTCCCTCATCAGCCTCCACGACCTCGTCGATGAACGCCTCGCCCGCGACCTCGCGAAACGATCCTCCGACGAAGACCGAATTACCCTCTGTCGTAATTCGAACAAAACACATCCTCATGACTCTTTCTACCAAGCGGCCTGCCTCCGCTATCTCGCCAAAAGAGAATGACCTCAACTCGCTGTAATCCCGCTCATCTCGCCTCCGTATCTTTCAACAACAAGCTGCCCGTGAAAATCTCAATCGTATTCTTCCTCGCCCTCTTCCATCTCCTGCCGACCGCTTCCGCAAAGCTCCGGCTCCCCCATATTTTTAACGGCCAAATGGTCCTCCAACGCGATAAGCCCGTGAACATCTGGGGCTGGGCGGATTCGGAAACCAACGTCACCGTCACCTTCGCGGGACAGGAGAAGACCATCACCTCCGGGAAAGACGGTAAGTGGCTCATCTCACTCGACGCGATGGCAGCCAGCGCCACCGGCCGCGCCCTCAAAGTCAAGTCCAGCGACACCACTATCGACTACCATGATGTCCTCGTCGGCGACGTCTGGATCTGTGGAGGACAAAGCAACATGGAGTGGCGCTTGCGCAGTTCACGAGATGCCGACATTGAGATCCCCAGCGCCCGCTATCCTGCCATCCGCTTCATCAAAATCGAGCCGGAGGGCGCCCCGGAACCTCGCGAAGACTTCCCCGCCGAAAATGGCTCGGGCATCTGGCAGGTTTGCTCCCCCGAAACCATCGGCGATTGCTCCGGCGTCGCCTACTTCTTCGGACAACGCCTCCACCGTCGCCTCGATGTCCCCATCGGTCTCATCAATGCCGCCTGGGGTGGAACGATGGCCCAACACTGGGTCACCCGCGGAACTCTCGAAACCCTCCCGACCGCCAAACCTTACCTCGAAGAATACGAAACGAAACGCCGTCTCTGGAACGAAGGAGGAAAACAAAAAGGCGCCACAAAACGTTTCGCCGCCGACCTCGCCGCGTGGCAAAGTTTAGCAGCCAAAGCCAAAGCGGCGGGCGAAAAAGCCCCCGGTGGCAAGCCCAACGAAAAGAGCTACGCCGATCCCGGCACTCAAGGCCGCATTCCTGCCGGCCCACTCAATGCCATGATCATGCCCATCGCAGGCCTCTCCGTTTGCGGCGCTCTTTTCTACCAGGGCGAGAACAACGCCTTCGGCAACACCTGGATCCCCTTCCGCGAAACCTTCCCTGCCGTGATCTCGGACTGGCGGAAGCTCTTCAACGATAAAGACCTCCCCTTTGGCATCATTCAGATCGCCGGATGGAGCACCCGCCGCTCGATGACTTACGACATGAACCACCATACCAACGTGATTCGCGAACAACAATTTCTCACCTGGAAAAAGACTCCAAACACCGGCCTCATCGTCAGCTTCGATGCCAACAGCGACAGTAACATTCACCCCGGTCGCAAATATCCCGTTGGCGATCGCTCCGCCCGCTGGGCCCTCTCCACCGTCTACGGAATCGAGGACGCCACCCGTCCCGGCAAGCCGCTCGAATGGCACGGCCCCATCTACAAATCGATGGAAAAGAAGGGCGCAAAAATCGCAATCATCTTCGAGGAAAAAGGCTCCCAAGGCCTCCGCTTCGATCAAGACGACGCCCGTGGATTCTACCTCGCGGGCGCTGACCAAGTCTTCCACCACGCCGAAGCCCGCGTTGCCGGTGGCCGCGGCCAGGCTCTCTCCGTCGAGGTCTGGAGCAAGGACGTCCCCGATCCCATCGCCGTCCGCTACGCCTCCTCCAACCTCCCGCTCGGCACCCTCATGAATGGGAAAGAATTACCAGCCTATCCTTTCCGCACCGACACCTGGCCTCTCAAGCCGCACTACGGCGAAGACCTCTACTTCGTCAATCCTCCGCAAAAAACCGGCAAATAATCGCTCTCAACTCTTTCTTACTATGATCACCTCTCGATCCACCTCACTCCTCGCCGCTCTCCTTATGGTTCTCCCGTCTCCGGGAGCAGGACCACAGGGCAAAATGACCCTTCCCGATTTCACCAAAGGTGAGCGCATTCCGGAAGGAGCCACGCACGACTGGAACCTCGGGGCCACCGGCGCTCGCGGTTGGATATTCTGCGACAAAATGGTCACAACCGATGCCCGCCAAATCCGCATCACCAAAGTCGCCGAGGGATCCCCAGCTGATGGCATTCTAGAAGAAGGCGACGTCATCCTCGGAACCGGCAAAACCCCGTTCTCGTATGATCCTCGTACTGAAATGGGCAAAGCCCTCACCGCCGCCGAAACCAAGGCCGGAAAAGGGGAACTCGCCCTCCTCCGTTGGCGCGATGGTAAAGAGGAAAGTATCACCCTCTCCCTTCCCATTCTCGGTAGCTACAGCGCCACCGCGCCCTACAATTGCCCCAAGTCCAAACTCATCCTCGAGCAAGGCTGCAAAGCCCTCGCCGAGCGCATGCAGGATCCGAGCTACGAGGAAAACCCCATCACCCGTTCCCTCAATGCCCTCGCTCTCCTTGCGAGTGGAGAACAAGAATACCTCCCCATTATTCGCAAGGAAGTCAGCTGGGCCGCGAGCTACTCCAACCGCAGCTTTCAAACCTGGTATTACGGTTATGTCATCATGCTCCTCTCCGAGTATACCCTCGCCACCGGTGACACGTCCTCCTTGCCCGATCTCAAGCGTCTCGCCATGGAAGCGGCCGAGGGACAAAGCATCGTCGGCTCCTGGGGCCATCGCTTTGCCAACCCCGATGGCCGCCTCGCCGGATATGGCATGATGAATGCCCCCGGCCTTCCCCTCACCACCTCGCTCATCCTAGCCCGCGCCGCCGGAGTCGCTGACCCCAAGCTCAGCGAAGCGATCGAGAAAAGCGCCCGCCTTCTCCGCTTCTACGTTGGAAAAGGATCCGTTCCCTACGGCGACCACGCTCCTTGGATCGAGACTCATGAAGACAACGGAAAAAACGGCATGGCCGCCCTTCTCTTTAACCTCCTCAACGAACCCAAAGCGGCCGAATATTTCTCCCGCATGAGCGTGGCCTCCCACGGCGGCGAACGCGATGGCGGGCACACCGGAAACTTCTGCAACCTCCTCTGGGCCATGCCCGGCGTAGCCCAGTCCGGACCTCACGCCACCGGCGCCTGGATGAAGGAATTCGGCGGCTGGTATTTCGACCTTGCCCGCCGTTGGAATGGCACCTTCCCCCACCAGGGACCTCCCGAAATGCGTAATGATAGCTACGCCAACTGGGACTGCACCGGAGCCTATCTCCTCGCCTACGCCATGCCTTTGAAAAAAATCTACCTCACCGGCAAGCGCCCTTCCGTCGCCCCACAAGTCGATGCCAAGGAAGCTGTCCAACTCATCCGCGCCGGACGGGGCTGGACCAACAAAGACCGTTACTCTGCCTACGATCAACTCAATAGCGACCTCCTCCTAGGAGCCCTCACAAACTGGTCCCCGGTCGTCCGCGAACGCGCCGCCATGGCCCTCGCCCGAGGTAAGGGCGAAGCGCCAGTGAAAGCTCTCATCGAGCTCCTCGATTCACCCTCCCTCGAGGCCCGCTACGGCGCCTGTCAGGCGATTGTTACTCTCGGTGGTCGGGCCGCCGCCGCAGTCGACGCCCTCCAGAAAAACCTTAAGTCAGACGACCTCTGGATGCGCATCAAAGCCGCCGACGCCCTCGCCGCCATCGGCACTCCCGCGATGAAGACCGTCCCCGAACTTCTGAAAATCCTCACCAAGGTCGATCCCAAGACCGATCCCCGCGGGATGCAGCAACGCTACTTCTCCTTCGCCCTCTTCGACAATCGCGGAGGAATGCTCAGCCGCTCACTTGAAGGAGTGGATCGCGAGGTCCTCTACAAAGCAGTGCAAGCAGGTCTCAAAAACGAAGACGGTCGCGCCCGGGGCAGCATCGGCTCGGTCTATCGCAATCTCTCGAAGGAAGAAATCAAACCCCTTCTCCCCGCCATCCTCGAAGCGGTCGTCACCCCAGCGCCAAGCGGCGTGATGTTTGCTGATGAAATCCGCGTCGAAGGACTTCGCGTCCTCGCCACCCATCGTGTCCAAGAAGGAATCAAAGGCTGCGTCGATTACACCCGTGACCAGAACCCATGGGCCAGCGAAAAACGAACTCCGCAGTTGATGAAAATCCTCCTCACCTATGGAGCAAACGCCAAGTTCGCCATCCCCGCGCTCGAGAAAATCGCCGCCGACTTCGCCGACGGCGAAGTTGATTTCCCAAAGGGACTCAGCACCCAAAAAGCCGAGGCCGTCCGCGAAACCATCGAAAAGATCAAGGCCTCGAAAGATCTCCCCGATCTCATTCGCATCCGCTGAATAGAACTCAAGGTTTTGATTTAAACTCTGGCCTCGATAGTTCTTTCATCTCGCCCTACTCAAAGCAGCGCCATTCGGATCGGCGACGAATAGCACTGCCTTGAGAGCTGACCTCCGTTTGCTCGCGGGGCCTTCTCTTTAAGATCTCTCCAACCCCAATCGGGGTTGCGCCCATCCCCGCAACCTGACGCAACACCTTTGGTGTAGGAAAACTCTCGACGACGATCTCCCAGGGTAGGCTCCGCCAACCCTAGGCTCAACGACGCAAGCCCGATGGGCTAGAAACCCATGCTGGTTTCGGCAATCACCACCCCGCAGCCAAACAGCATACGCCCGACTACAAACCGGAATCCCATCGTTGCCTCCATCCGGACAAGAAACACCATCCACATCTCACTAAGATTCATGAGGTCATTGCCGTTCCTCTCTTGCAACCCAACGCAACACTTCCAGACTAATCATGGACTCAATTCAATCGGTTCGCCTAAAATTCGCCATCATCTTCTTAGCCTTCTTTTCACTCAGCTCCATGAGTGAGGCCCAGGGCATCCAGAACATGCATCAAGATGCTCTAAAAGCCATGAAAACGGGCAATTGGAAGGAAGCACACAAGATACTGGTCAAGGCGATTGATAACGTCGGGATCCGAGCTCCCCAAGCCTTCGGCTCCCCCTTTGCCTGGTTTTGGTATCACCGTGGGTATTGCGAAATCAAACTCGGGATGTTCGACGACGCCATGAACTCGTTCGAGAGATGCTACACTAAGTTCAAAAATGTCATCCCTCTGAAGGGCCGAGCTCTCGTCTTAAACCCTTACAACAAAAAAGCCCTCCTCATGCGGGGCCACGCCGCCAAAGGCGCCGGCGAATGGGCCACTTCAATCCGCATGTATAAAAAATTCCTCGCCGAGCGAGATCCCACCCGGGATCACTACGAGCGCGGAATCTTGCACATCAACATGGCGATCAATTACTACAAACTGAAGAAGATCGCCGAGGGCAGCAAACATCTCGAAATAGCCCTCAAAGAAAAAGCTACTTTCCCCACTCCAAACAAAGGGATCATGTCCGCTTTCAACTCACTGGCAGCCTCCGCCATAGAGAAAAAAGAGGAAGCATCACTCCTCGAGTTCCTCCATAGAAACCGCCAGCACCTCAAGCTCGAACCCTTCGAAGCGCACGAGTTCTCACCTCTCTTCATGAAACTGGCCGAAGATGCCCACTCGGCCGGGATGATCCGTTCGGCGTTCGTATTCTACTCGCTCGTCCCTAGCACCTTGGCCACAATCGATGACCTCAAGTCGCGACTCTCCACTCTTGCCAGCTACGACCGCACCATCCGCGACGGATCGATGATCGTGAAAAAAAGTAACCTTACCGAAGATCTCACCGATCTGGAAATGGCGTATACTTCAGGGAAAGTGAACGAAATCTACGCCTACTTGCGCACCGCTATCCTCCACGAGGAAGACGGAAATGTCCGTGGTGCTTTCGCGGTCTACGAGCAAATGGAGCTCTACTTCCCGAACGCCAAGGTAAAGCGAAATGGCAAGATTTCATCCGGTCGTAAAAACAACCTCTACAACCTCGTCCGCACTTCCAGCCTAATTGGAGAAGCCCTCACCACCGAACACTATGGTGCAACTTTCCTCAAGGACTTCCCTGAGAGCAAATACGTCAAGGAGGTTCGTCGCATGATGCTGACCAGCCTCTTCTACAACGGTGAATATGAAAAGTGTATCGAAGTTGCCGAACGCATGCTCCCTCAGCTAACCAAACCCTCAAAGCGGCATGCCGTCTGCCTCTTCACTCTGGGTGGCAGTAAACACTACCTCGGAGAATTTAGGGATGCCCAACCTCTGCTCAACGAATACCTCGAGACTTACGGGAATAAGAAGGGAAACCAATCCCGCATAAAGGCGGCCTCCTATTTCCAAGCCGCCAACTATTCGCACCTCCAACATTGGACCAAATCAGCGAAACTCCTTGATGAATTTTTCAAGAAGAATCCTGACTTAAAGACGAATCCCTATTTCCCATACGCCCTCTACGACCGCGCCAACTGCGACTACGCCCAAGGTGAAAATGAGGAAGCTCTCACGAAGGTCAACCGGATTGCCACTGACTTCCCCGACCTTGCCATCATGGAACAAACCCTCGCTCTTAAGGGCAATATTCTCGAAAATCTTCGGAAGCCAGAGGAGGCCGAGAGGTCTTACAAGAAAGCCCTTTTCCTCGCCGAAAAAAAGAAAAACGAGATCGTCGCTGGCGAGTGTCTCTTTTACCTCACCGCTCTGCTAGGCGGAGAAACAGAAGCACGTCTTGCCGAAGCAATCCCCTACTACAACCACTTCTGGAAAAATTACGGCAACGATTCCCCCTTCAGCGCAAAAGTGGCGGTCGCCGGAATTCCGGCCATGCGCAAGGCCGGGAAAATCAAGGAAGCTCTCGAACGTCTCCAGTCCGTCATCGCGGCCAGCGCCAAGAACCCCGGAACACCCGGCCTCGAGGAAGCCATAGGTTCATACACCGCAGCGTATCTCAAGGACGACACTCCCGAGCAGCTCAGGGATCACTACTCTAATCAATCCGGTGGTCATTCCAGAGACAGAACCACTCCTGCCCTCCTCCGCAGCGCGATCATCGCCGTCTACGAGGAAGGCCTCGACTCAGTAAATCCTGAAAATGCACGTGATTCTGAAGCCATGATCCATGTCCTCTACAAAGAATTGAGGAGTGATTTCTTTCCCAAAGATCTCCCCAATTTCACCCTCATCAAACTCGGCAACTACCTCCAAGAGCAAACACCGGATCCTGAGACCGCCCGGATCTACTACGATGAACTACTCGGCCGCCCAAATCGCTCATCACACCAATTCACGGCACTCCTCGGCTTGGCCAAACTCAACGCCGAAGGTGACCAAGATCAAAAGGCCCAAGCAATCCAACAGCTCCGCAGAGTCATCGATGATTCCGCCGTCACAGCCGAGCAGGAGGAAGCGCTCTATCTCACCGCCTCCATCCATTTCGAGAACGGCCAACACGACGCCGCCATTACTTCGGCAAAGGAATACCTGAAGGAACGAACATTCCGCCGATATCGTAGCTCTTGCGGCATCCTTCTCGCGGCCGCTCACGACAAAGCCGGCCATCCTGACAAGGCCATTATTGCTTACCGGCAGATTTTGTCGTCAAGTAATAGCGCAAGGTCCAAATATCTTGATCAGGCAATGCTGCGATATATGGAGCTCCTCTGGAAGCGTAATGGCACGAATACCAATGGTGTCAAAGATCGTCAGGGAGCCTATGAGATGGGCTACAAATACCTTCAGATGACCAAATTGGCGGTTGAGAAAGCCTCCCCTGAGAAAAAAGCGACATGGGACAAAATTGCCCAATTGGTTTCCACCTACGAAACCAGCCCCGACACGACGAAAATAGTCGAGTAGTAGCGGAGCGCTCTGTTCCCAAAAAAATCACCACAGAAATTGCGTATTGCGCTCTGTTGAATCTGACACCAACTATTACTTATGAAGATTAATGTCTTAGCCCTCGGTCTATTTTCAATGCTCACCCCATTGTGGGCTCACCCCGTTCCCGAGAGCCCAAAGTGGCTCACCTACGAGGGTAGCGACGGCCCCGGCAAAGGAAAGCACATCGTCATCATCGCCGCCGATCAGGAATACCGCAGCGAACAAGCGATGCCCATGATGGCGGGCATTCTCAGCAAGCATCATGGCTTCGATTGCACTGTCCTCTTCGGCGTGAACGATGAAGGCAAAGTCGATCCCACTATGCCGGTCTACCCGAAGAAAGGAAAAGAGGCTGAGTTTAAAAAGCAAAACATCCCCGGCCTCGAGCACCTCGCTTCGGCCGATCTCGTCATTTTCTTCCACCGCCTTGTTACTCTCCCAGAAGACCAACTCAAGGACATCGTCTCCTACCTTGATTCCGGAAAACCGATCATCGCCCTCCGCACCGCGAACCACGGATTCCGTGGGCGTATCCCTTACGAGGTCGATGGCAAGAACGTCAATTTCGGGCGCGACCTTCTCGGTGGTTCCTTCATGGGCCACCACGGACGCTGGCATGCCGATTCTACCCGCGGCACCATTGTTGAGGCACTCAAGGACCACGCTATCGCGACTGGCGTGACCGACATTTGGGGACCCTCGGATGTTTATCGTACTTACAAGGAAGGCGCCGCCCTCCCCGAAGACTGCACCGCCCTCGTCTGGGGACAGCCTCTCATGGGAAGAAGCCACGACGATGAAGTAAACACTAAGAAAGAGGCTCTTCCTGTCGCTTGGTTCAAGACCTGGAAAACGACCAAGGGAGGAGAGGCCCGCGTCTTCAACACCACCATGGGAAGTGCCAAGGACCTCCAAAGTGCCGGGCTTCGTCGACTCCTTATCAACGCCGCCTATTGGGGCATGAAGATCGAGGACAAGATCACCGCGGAGCGCAGCGTCGAAATCGTAGGCCCCTACAAGCCCCTCGCCAGCGGTTTCAATTACGAAAAACTCGGCGTCATTCCCCAGTTTCCTGCCGCTTACCGTCAGTGAGTGATTCGCAAGGAAGGGATCTCTCCAGAGAGCCCTCTCAAAACTAGGGAATTCACGAAAGATTGAGGGGGATTGGGAAATAATTTTTCCCGATTTTCCAAGCCTCATGGGTGAGAATTTTAAGGTTCATTAAAAAATGAGTCCCGCCGAGTCCCCTGATTCTCGCTAAAGCCACGAAATCGCGTGGACCGAAGCGAGCAAGCCGTCGCACGGGCCTCCCGCCTATCTCCTTCCCCCCCAACCCTACCTAAACACCCATGATCTCCCCCAGTCACCCAAATCCAACGAAGTTGCCTCACCCAATTCCGGGTATTTTTCACGTCAAAAAACCTCCCGAAATAAGCCCCTCAACCTTCTCTTCCTTGCGCTTTTTCTGTTGTTAAATCCTCAATCGAGCGCGATCGACACCTCCTTAAGCTGAACGACAGGCAAAAAACCTTTCCCCTTCGGGAATTCTCCTGTTTCCTCGCGACCCGCGAGGAAAATCTCTCGCCCCAAGACAATGGCTAATAAAGACCAGACCGATACCGCACGCATGGAGAAGATTGTCTCCCTGTGTAAACGCAAGGGATTCATCTTCCAGTCCGCCGAAATTTACGGCGGACTCAATGGTTGTTGGGATTACGGCCCACTTGGAACCGAGGTCAAAAGAAACCTCAAGGATCTCTGGTGGCGCAAGAACGTCCAGGAGCGCGATGACATCCTCGGGATGGACGGATCAATTTTGACTCACCACGCGGTGCTCACGGCATCCGGACATGTGGGCGGATTTTCCGATCCCATGGTCGACTGCAAGGTTTGCAAGAAACGCTACCGCGCCGACCAGATCGACGAAACGCCCACTTGCGAGAAGAAAGCCACTCTCCCCAACGGAGAGGACAAGACCTGCGAACTCACTGAGCCGCGTGAATTCAACCTCATGTTCCAGACTCAGATGGGAGCATCGGCCGACGAGAACGATGCCAACTCCGTGGCCTATCTCCGCCCGGAAACAGCCCAGACTATTTTTGTGCAATACAAGAATGTCATGGATTCCAATCGCGTGAAGCTCCCCTTCGGAATCGCCCAAATCGGCAAAGCTTTCCGCAACGAAATCAACCCGCGCAACTTCACCTTCCGCTCACGTGAGTTCGAGCAGATGGAAATCGAATACTTCTGCCGTCCGGAAGACGGCCTCCGTCTCACCGACGAATGGCTTGAAACCCGTCTCAAGTTCTACGCCGAGATCGGTCTCGATTCCGAGAAGCTTCACGTCCTCGATATCCCGGATGGTGAGCGCGCGCATTACTCCGAAAAGACTTACGATATCGAATACGACTTCCCCTTCGGCCAGCAAGAGCTGGAAGGAGTGGCCTATCGCGGTAGCTACGATCTTGGCAAGCACCAGGAGCACGCCGGCAAGCCCCTCGAGTATTTCGACGAGCAAACCAAGGAGCGTTTCATTCCACACGTTGTCGAGCCCTCCGCAGGTTGCGACCGGACCATTTTGGCCCTCATCTGCGAAGCATACGACGAAGAAGACCTCACTAAAGAAGGCGGCAAACCGGACGTCCGCACCGTGATGCGCTTCAAGCCCTGCATTGCTCCGATCAAAGCGGCTATCTTGCCTCTTCTTAAGAACAAGCCTGAGCTCGTGGAAAAGGCCAAGGAGGTCAAAAACCTTCTCCAGCCCTTCATGAATATCTTCTACGACGAAACCGCTGCCATCGGTCGCCGTTACCGTCGACAAGACGAAGTCGGAACGCCCTTCTGTATCGCCATCGACTTCGAGACCCTCGGGCAAGAAGAAGGGAAAGAAGATCTCAAGGACACCGTGACGATCCGTCACCGCGACTCCATGGAGCAAGAGCGCATCGCCATCAGTGACCTCCTCCCGTGGCTGCTTGAGCGGATTCGCTAGAGGTTCTAAGCCCCATTCATTTCAAAAGGCCTCTTGCACCAGCAAGGGGCCTTTTTCGTCTTACCGCGACGCCCCGCCGGGAGCCAGAATTTAAAACAAAGTCATGAGCCAGTTCACAAAAATAAAAGTGAAAACCGGACCCCAACAGAGCATCAGTGAGAGGTTCCTGGCAGGAACGGCCCGATGCATCATCCACGAGGTCATTCCCAAAAAAAGATGAGCGAAAAAAAGAGAAGCCATCATTAACGAAAACGGCCAAGTCATCGTGGTGAACAATCCCAAAAGGAGCAAAACAGGAACACTTGCCGCAATGCCAAAAAGAATCCAGCCGACGGTGTTCATTTCCAATCCTGACTTACCGCCGCCCCCAAAGACCGTCGCTTGCCCTGCTCCACTCTTGACCTTGCGAAAGCCCCCCGTGTTATCACTGGGCTCTTTTGTTTTGAAGCGGCTGCTAAATCCCCCATTCATGTCCTGATTTTACAACACCCTATCGGGCACGCTATGACAATAAAGGCCTCAATTTAGAATCACGCCGCTAACTCATCCACGGCCCGAGTTCACGCTGCAGTGCGACATTCAAAGTGGCATGGAATTCCTCCGGCAGCTCAATCGTAGCCCGTTTTCCAGCCCCGTTTTGAACGTGAAGGAGCACCGGTGTAGACCCGGGATACTCGACAAGAATACTTTTGATTCGCTGAAGATCCTCTGGGGTATTTCGACCGGCCCACAGAGTCAGCTCAACGAAACCATTTTTCTTCGCTCGCTTCGCTTTAAGTTCGCGGATCTGCGAACCACTGAGCCGCCGTTGCTCGGTGCGATCATCCACTGTCACTTGTGCTTTAAACTGAATCACCTGGCCCGCCGCCATCAAGCCGGCATCGCGGGCGGGCAGATAGCTCTCGCTCCAGCACACCATCTCTCGGTCGCCCGTGAAGTCCTGCACCACGATCACCCCAAAAGGCTTCCCGGTCTTCGTCACCTTATGCTCCACACTCCGAACCATCCCCGCAAAAGAAAAACGGGCGCGCTTATCACTCAGGTCAATCTCATCCAGTAATCCCAATTTTATAAAGCGGTCCGAATCGACCACGCCCCGAAACTTATCAAGCGGATGCCCGGTCACATAAAATCCGAGGAGCTCTTTTTCATGTTCAAGCCGTTCATCTTTGGGCCATTCCTCGGGCGCCGGGGAATCATCGGTCACGGGCGGTGGCGCCGCGAATTCCATGGCATCAAAAAGTCCACCCTGCCCCGAGGCCCGGTCCTTCTGAGCACTACTGGCACTCGCCACCACCTTCACAACTCGATCCGCCATCCCAGCCCGCGTTTCGCCAGTCCAATCCATAGCACCCGCCTTGATCAGGTTCTCCAAAATCCGCTTGTTGATGACCTTGGAATCAAGGCGATCACAAAAATCATCGAGCGACTCATATTTGCCGTTCTCTTCACGCTCTTTGATCGCCATCGCCATCGCCGCCGAACCGACGTTCTTAATTGCCGACAATCCATAACGAATCCCCTCCTTCCCGCCGAGAATCACCTCAGGCGCAAAACGCAACATCGACTGATTCAAGCTCGGAGGAAGAATCTCGAACCCCATGCGGAAGCACTCGTTCACAAAAACGCTGATTTTATCAGTGTTGGTAATCTCATTCGATAACAGAGCAGCCATGAACTCGATGGGGTGATTCGCCTTCAGGAAGCCCGTCCAATATGAGATGAAACCATAGCAGGCAGAGTGAGACTTATTAAAACCATATCCCGCAAAACCCGCGATCTTATCGAAGATCAGGTTAGCATTCCGCTCATCGATCTGGTTTGTCTTCTCGGCCCCTTCCACGAAAATTACCCGCTGCTTCGCCATCTCCTCGGGCTTTTTCTTACCCATGGCACGACGCAGAATATCGGCACCACCTAAGGTGTAGCCCGCGAGCATCTTCGCGGCATTCTGGACCTGCTCCTGATAAATCATGACACCGTAGGTATCTCCACAAATTGTCTCCAACAAGGGATGCTCATAAACCGCTTTTTTGCGTCCCTCCTTTACCTCGATCATCTGGTCAATATATTGCATCGCACCCGGGCGGTAGAGGGCGAGAAGATCAATAATATCCTCAATCTTATTAATCCCGTACTTCCGGCATGTCTCAACCATCCCGCCACTCTCCAACTGGAAAACACCCATCGTTTCGCCCGCATTGAGCATTTTGAAAGTCGGAGCATCCTCCAAGGAGATCTCGTAGATATCAAACTCCGGAGTGTGTCGGTGGATGGAGTCAATGGCCTCCTGAATCACCGTCATGTTCTTAAGGCCCAAGAAGTCCATCTTCAAGAGCCCCACATCCGTGATCGCGCTCATATCATACTGAGTCACGACCTCGCCCTCGTTCCCGCGCGTCAGCGGAACGTGCTCATCCAACGGTCGGTCGCCAATCACGATCCCCGCTGCATGGACGCCCACGTTCCGGCTCATCCCTTCGAGCTTCAAGCAATACTGCCAAAGCTCCTGATAAGTGGCGCTGCTCTCGATCACTTCCCGCAGATCGGGCTTCTCTGCAAATTCCTTCGCCAACTTCACCCCCGGCTTCGCCTCGATCATTTTCGAAATACGATCCGCCTCACCATAACTAATCCCCATCACGCGGGCGACATCTCGGATGACCGACTTAGCCCCCATCGTGCCGTAGGTGATGATATGAGAGACATTGCGCTCGCCATATTTTTGGCGAACATACTCGATAACCTCCGGCCGCCGCGTTTGGCAAAAGTCGATATCGACATCGGGAGGCGAGACCCGCTCGGGGTTTAGGAATCGCTCAAAGAGGAGGCCAAAACGCATCGGACAGACATCAGTAATCCCCATGGTGTAAGCCACCAGTGAGCCCGCCGCCGAGCCGCGCCCCGGCCCCACCGGGATTTTCTGCTCCTTCGCCCAGTTGATAAAGTCGGCGGTAATTAGGAAGTACGAAGCAAACTTAAGTTGGATAATAATTCCCATCTCATACTCGAGACGGTCGACGAGTTCCTTCTCCTTCGCCCTTTCCGCACCATAACGGACCTCCAGCCCCTTGAAGCAAAGCTCGCGGAAGTGGTCATTTGGCGTCGAGCCATCATCCGGCTTGTATTCGGGGTATTTCTCGGACGATGTCGGATCGAGGATAAACTCGACCTTGCACCGCTCCGCGATCTCCAAGGTGGCATCGCAAGCCCCCGGATATTCTGCAAAAAGAGCGCGCATCTCCTCGGCGGTTTTGAAATGCACCTCCGGTGAATAGCGCATGCGGTTCTCATCGATGACAAGACGCCCGATCCCGATACAGATCATGACGTCGTGCGCCTCGTGATCCTCCCGATTCAGAAAGTGAACATCATTCGCCGCGACCAGCTTGAGATCCATCTTCTCGGCATACCTGACCAAGGTGTCACGAATCTTGGCCTGCTGCTCCATGCCGTGATTGTGGATCTCGAGATAGAGATTTTCCTTCCCGTAGATTTCGAGAAGCTCCTGGGCTGTCTCCCACGCCTTGTCCTCCTGATCTTGAAGGATAAACTCATTAATGGGCCCGGAAATACATCCCGACAGGCAAATGATGCCCTCGGAGTGTTCACGCAAGATTTCCCGATCCACCCGGGGCTTGCCATACCACATCCCCTCTAGGTGCCCTTTTGAAACCAACTTCTGCAGGTTCACCCACCCCACGTTGTTCTCCGCCAGCAAGGTCATGTGACAGGCCCGCTTGCGCCCCGCGATCTCCTCGCGCTTCTCCATCGACTCAGGTGCGAGATAGATCTCACACCCCATGATCGGCTTCACCCCCGCCGCCTTGCACGCCTTATAAAAACTAATGGCCCCGTAAAGATTCCCGTGGTCCGTCATCGCGACCGCCGGCATCCCCAGTTCCTTGGCGCGGGCCGCGACATCCTTGGTGCGACAAGCACCATCCAGGGTGGAATATTCGGTATGAAGGTGGAGGTGAACAAACGAGTCGGACATCGGCGACATCCTGCCCTGTGGGAACGGCATTTCAAATCCCGAACTACGACTGCCGACAATTTCACTGTGAATAAGTCTCCCTCTCTTTGAGAATTCCCAAACCCCGGTGCCCGAGATCCCGAGAGCCCGCTGTCACCTCTCCCCTATCAAGCAACAGCATTATTCCGCCCGATTGTGCCCCCTCAACCAACCCCGGAAGCACGGCAAACCATGGCAGCCGTTGAGTTTACCGTCGATTCTCCGCCCCTGACAGGATATCTTTGGGGTCTCGATTGATGATCAGGTGAAGCGCGGTGGCGATTAGACGGTTAAGTTCCAAGACAGAACTGCGAAATGGCGACCGCCAAAACGAGGCACCATACGAGATCGCTAGCCTCACTTGAATTCCCAGCCCTGATGAGAAGAACACTATGGATCAACTGCCTCATCCTAGTCTTTGGCGCGCTAGCCTGGGGAGGATATGTTGCCTTCACCGGACCAAGGCTAACTTCCGGGACGGCTTCGGTTCGCTACTCGAACCAGAGTGGACGTTGCCGAATTGAAGCAGCCTACGGTGATCTGTTCACCCTGATCGGGACCGACTCCGAAGGAGAACGGCGCATCCCAAGTCGTCTGAACATCCTTCTGCTCAAGCACACCGTCGAGTTAGAGATAGATTCAACGCTCAAGGCCAAGTGGACCTGAGACTTGGCACGAGAAGCTGACGTGGTTTGACTCTCAAGTAACTTCAGTGACCGAGGATATTTGGATTCAAGTCGAAACCAGGAAATCAAGGCGATAAATTGTGTTCGTCACCGGTCCCCTTCTTCGATTAAATGATATCCATGAAAAGAAGCACCTTTCTTGCCCTCTCTACCCTCGGCATTCTTGCGACTGCTGCCACCGCGAAGGATTGGCCACAATGGCGCGGGCCCGATCGCACCGGCCTTTCCGCCGAAACGGGCATCATCAAATCGTGGCAAGACTCTCCTCCCAAGCTCCTTTGGAATGTCGAAGGAACCGGCAACGGCTACTCGTCGGTCTCTATCGCCGAGGGCGTTCTTTACACCAGCGGAAACTTCAAAGGAGACAAGAAAGGCCAAGGGGTCAGTGCTTTTTCCATCAAACAAGGCAAGCTCCTCTGGCAAACCACCGTGACCGACTTCGTCCCCGAACATGGCTACCAAGGCGCACGATCCGCCCCGACGGTCGATGGCGATCGCCTCTACCTCACCACCTCCAACGGAGTCATCGCCTGCCTCTCCACCGAAGGAAAACTCCTCTGGTCCAAAGACTTTAAAAAAGAATGGGAAGGCAAAATGATGTCTGGCTGGGGCTTTTCTGAATCCCCCCTCGTTGATGGCGACCGCGTCGTTTGCACACCCGGGGCCGATGAGGCCTTCATGGTCTCACTCGACAAGCACACTGGCACCACGAAGTGGAAAACAGAACTTGGGGAAGTAGGTAAAAAAGGGAAAGACGGCGCCGGCTACGGCTCCATCGTTATCTCAAATGGCGGCGGCGTGAAACAATACGTCCAGATGACCGGTCGCGGAGTCATCGGAGTCCGCGCCAAGGACGGGCACTTTTTGTGGAACTACAATTCCGTCGCGAATAGCACCGCCAACATCCCGACCCCCGTCATCGATGGCAACTACGTCTTCTGCTCGACCGGCTACGGCACCGGATCCGCCCTCCTCAAGCTTGTCTCCAAAGGCACCGGAGCGATCGCCGAAGAAGTTTACTTCCTCAAGCCTAAGACCCTTCAAAACCACCACGGCGGCATGGTCCTTGTCGACGGCCACATCTACTGCGGCCATAAGCACAACGGCGGAGACCCCATCTGTATCGAAATGAAATCCGGCGACGTCAAATGGGGACCTGAAAAAGGCCCCGGCAACGGCTCTGCCAGCGTGACCTATGTCGATGGCCACCTCATCTACCGCTACCAAAGCGGCCACCTCGCCCTCGTCAAAGCCACCCCCGCGGGCTACGAACTAAAAGGATCATTTATGCCCGCTCACCAGGAAAAAGAATCGTGGGCCCACCCCGTGATCTCCGACGGCAAACTCTACCTCCGCGAGCAAAATCGCCTCATGTGTTACGAACTATAAAAAGATGGTTCTTTGCTCATTCGATAGGATTTTTGTTTTTCTTTGCTCTGACCCAGGCCGATTAAATACTCAGGAAACATCTTAAGCATTCTTCAATCGGGCTCTTTTCGGCAGAGGTCCTCTTTTTGGTTTCGGCCACCTCGTGGTCCTCCCGTAGTCCAGCTCCCACGTGGGATTTCCGTGTGAAGACCGCCCTTCAGCGTTGGCCGCTACCGCGAAATCGTCCCTGTCACACCCATCGTGCGCGCCCTCACCATCTTCGCATCTCTCAGCAGCCTCCTCTGCCTTGCCATTTTCCTCTCCAGCCTCGTCGGAAGCTCCAAAAAATAACTTTCTTCTCCCATGCGCATTCTCCTCGCCCTCCTCGTTTTCTGTCCCACCCTCGTGCGCGCTCAAATTCCCAAGCGCACCCTCCCCACCAAAACCATCGCGATCCTCCGCGACGAGCCCTCCCCTCACTTCGAGAAAATCATCTCCGGTTTCCTGACCTACCTCGAGCCCCTCGCCCGCGACCAATATAAACTCGAAATCCTTCCGCTCACCCCGGGCAACTCCTCGCTCCCCGAGATTAAAAAGACCCTCCTCGACGCCTTCGACAACCCCAAAATCGACGCCATCTTCACCGCCGGCATCCCTGCCAGCCACGTCGCCCTGAACCTTGCTCCCACCCTCCGTACCAAACCGGTCATTGCCGGAGCGATCGAATTCTCCGACCTCGAAAACACCCTCATCGCCAAGGACGGCTCCTCCAAGATCCCAAATTACAGCTTCGTCCTCGTCCCAAATCGTCTCCGCTCCGACCTCACCACCCTCTCCTCCCTCGCCAAAACCAAAATCATCCACGTCCTCCTCGAGCAACAAGTCATCGACACCCTCAGTCAGGAACTCACCAAAAACGTCGACGCCTTCGAAGCGGCCAACGACCTCGACGTCCGCATCGTCCCGATCTCGCCAAAGGACATCTCACTCTCCAACCTCCCCTCGGATGCCAAAGCCGTCTACATCCCAGTCCTCCCCACCCTCACCGACAAACAACGCTTCGCCCTTTTCACCACTCTCACCGAGAGAAAAAAAATCCACCTCTCCATGCTCGGGCCTGATGACGTCGATGCCGGAGCCTTCGCCAGCGTCGCCCCCCGCCTCACCGAGACCCTCCACCGCCGCCTCGGGCTCAATCTCCACCAAGCCCTCCTCGGCGTCAACACCACCCACCTCCCCGTCATTCTCCGCCTCGCCGACCAGCTCAAAATCAACCTCGCCACCGCCCGCGAAATCGGTTGGTCCCCCGACTACGACACCACCCTCAGCGCCACCTTCTTCAAGCAAGACGAGATTCAAAAGTCCTCCGGCTCCCTCACCCTCGAATCCGCCATGGCGATGGCCGCGAAACGTAACCCCGATATCAAAGCCGCCAAAGCGTCTTGGCTCTCCTCCCTCGCCGACGTTCGCTCCGGCATCGCCCAATACGCCACCACCGCCGACCTCGTCGGCCAAGCCGGCACCCGAGAAGTCCACAGCCGAAACAACCCCTTCCTCACCCCCCGCCAAGCCGGCGCTATTTCTCTCGGCGTCGAGGTCAACAAACTCCTCTACTCCGATCAACTCTACCAACAAATCGAAGCCCTCAGCCAGCGTGCCGAAGCGGTCAAACTCGAAACCCAATCTGTGGCCCTCGACACCATCGAAACCACCGCCCACGCCTATCTCGACACCCTTCTCGCGGAGGCCCTCTACAACATCCAGCGCAAAAACGTCCTCCTCGTCCAAGAAAACCTAGGTCTCGCCGAAATCCGTCGCGAAATCGGAGCCCAGGACAACACCGACGCTCTCCGCTGGCAGGCCGCCCTCGCTTCCGCCCGCAGCAATCTCATCCGCAGCGATTCCAACCGCCGCAACGCCCGCATCAACCTCAACGTCATCCTCGCCACCGACGCCCAAAAACACTGGACCCTCAAAGACATCAAGCTTGACGACGAACAAACCTACTTCCTCGACGAATCATTCTCCGCCCTCGTCTCCGATCAAAAAGGCTTCCAAGGCTTCATCCGTTTCTCCCGCGCTCTCGCCTCCGCCAACGCCCCCGAACTGAAATCATTCGACTTCAACCTCCGCGCTGAAGGCATCCGCTTCACCGAGCGCAACCGCCGCAACAAACGCCCCCAGATCGCACTCAGCGCCTCCGCTCAAAGCGTCTTCGAAGACTCCTCCGCCACGCCCAGCGGCGCCCAAAACGAATGGACCGTCGGCATAGGCTTCACCCTTCCCTTCCTCGAAAAAAACCTCCGCGAAGCCGACCTCTCCAAAATCCAAGCCGGCATTCTCCAGCTCCAAGCCCAACGCCAACGCGCCGTCTACCTCATCGAACAACGCGCCCTCGCCGCCTGCTTCAACATGGCCGCCAGCCACCCCGCGATGCGACTCTCCCGCCGCGCTCTCCATGCCTCCGAAAAAAACTACGATGGCGTCCGCGAAAAATACTCCCTCGGCCAAGCCAACGTCGTCACCCTCATCGACGCTCAATCAAACCTCCTCGCCCAAGAGCAGTCCGAGGCTGATGCCACCTATTCCTATCTCAAGGACGCCATCTCCCTCCAACGCTCACTTGCTTGGTTCGAGTATTCCAAGTCAAAACCTCAAGTCGCTGACTTCATCCAGCACTATCACGATTTTCAAAAAACCGGCTCTGCCCATGTTCGCGTCATTAAGAAATAAATCTGCCCTCCTCCTTCTTCCGCTCTTCCTCCTCGGCTGTAACTCCGACGAAAAATCCGCGCCCCCGAAGCCCCGCCCTGTCCTCACTTACGAGGTCCCCGAAACCGCGAGCGAATCCTTCCGCCGCTTCTCCGGCGAAACCAAAGCGGCCCGCTCTGTCGACCTCGGCTTCGAACTCTCCGGCCGTATCGATGCCATCATCGCCCAAGAAGGCCGCCGTTATTCCAAAAACACCATCCTTGCCCAGCTCGATCCCGCGAACGCGAACGCTGACCTCCGAATCGCCGAAGCTCAGGCCCTCCAAGCGATCCAACAACTTCGCCGCACCCAGGAGCTTCTCGAATCCGGCAACGCCAGCCAAGCCGATTTCGACTCCGCCATCGCTAGCCAAAAAGCCACTGAAGCCAAGCTCGCCTCCGCTAAACTCACCGTAAAATACACCGACCTCGTCATGCCCTACGATGGCGTCATTGCCGAGATCCCAGCCGACGTCAATCAAGTCGTCTCCGCTGGCACCCCCGTCATCGCGATCCAAGGGAACCTCGGCATGGATTTCGAAATCGGAGTTCCTACCAACCTCATTTCCCGCGTCCAGGATCAGCAAAAAGTCACCATCGAGATCCGTAATCTTACTGGAGAAAAAATCACCGGCATCGTCACCAAAATCTCCCCCATCGCCTCCGCCAACACGACCTACCCCGTCACCATCTCCATCGAAAACTCCGAGAAGATCGCAAACCTTCGCTCGGGACTCGATGGCGAGGCCCTCTTCGATTTCCCGAACCCCAATTCCCAAGGCCTCGCCCTCCCCAGCACCTCCATCCAAGCCCTCCCCGATGGCTCTCATTACGTTTGGCTCGTCGATCATCCTGACAAACCTACCAGTCCCGTCACCCGCACCGCCGTCACCATCGGCGAACTCTCAGGCCAAGGGGAAATCGCGATTCTCACCGGACTCATCCCCGGACAAGTCGTGGTCTCCAAGGGAGTCAATCGCCTCATCCCAGGCATGGAAGTCACCCTCCTCAAAAAATAACCTTTTGTCACGATGCTGAACCCAGCCTCCATCACGCTCAATAACAGTCGCACCGCGATGACCCTGTATTTCGGGATCATGCTTTTTGGCATCATCACCTACCTGAGCATCGGCAACCGCGAATACCCCGCCATCACCATCCGTAACGCGGTCGTGATCACCCAGTATCCCGGTCGCTCCACCGTCCAAGTCGAACAAGAGGTCACCGAACCCATCGAGCAGGCCATCCGCCAACTTCCCCAGGTCCACAAAGTGACCTCCACCTCCAAGCCCGGCCTCTCCATCATCACCGTCGAGATCGATGAAAACTACTTCCAGATGGAAGACATCTGGACCGACATGCGGAACAAGATTAGTGTCACCGAGCTTCCTTCCGGCACGAGCACCCCTGCCATCAACGATGACTTCGGCGATGAATTTCCCTACGTCTACGCCCTCCGTGGAAACGATTTCACCCCGGCCGAACTCAAAGACTACGGCGACCTCATCCGCGACCGACTCCTCGCCCTCGATGGCGTCGGGAAAGTAGAATTCCACGGCAACCAAGAAGAACGCATCTTCCTCGAATTCTCCAGTAGCGAACTCGCCGCCCGCGGAATCTCGCCCCAGCAGGTTGCCAGCGTCCTCAATGCCCAAAACGCTGTCGTCAATAGCGGAAGCGCCGACTACGGCGACGAACGACTTCAAATCGTCACCCTCGGCGAGTTCGAATCGCTCGATGAACTCTCGTCCTACCCACTCGCCCTGCCCGGCCAATCCTCCTCCATTCGCATCTCCGACCTCTTCACCGTGACCCGCTCCTACGACGACCCGGCCACCTCACGAAGTCACTTCAATGCGAACCCTATCCTCTGCATCGCCGTCTCCATGAAGGACGGCGGCGTCGTCACCGCGATCGGCGAAGACATCACTCAGGAGATCGCCAAAATCCAGCAAGACCTCCCCCTCGGCCTCGAAATCGAGACCATGTTCTACCAACCGGTCTACGTCACCGCCTCCATCAATGCCTTCATTGTCAACCTGATCCAGGCCTTCGCCTGCGTCCTCGTGATCATGTTCATCTTCTCCGGCTGGCGCCTCGCCATCCTCGTCGGCATCCTCGTTCCCTCCGCCATTCTCCTCTGCTTCACCTTCATGCCCGCCTTCGGAGTGGAGCTCGAAATGATGTCCATCGCCGCCCTCATCATCGCCCTTGGCATCCTCGTTGATAATGCCGTTGTCGTTTGTGAACAGGTCCTCGACCGTCTCAACCAAGGCCTGGATCGCATGCAAGCCGTCACCCAGTCCGTCCAAGGCCTCATCATTCCCCTCCTCGCCGGATCAGGCACCACCATCGCCGCCTTCGGCATCATTGCGATGGCCCAAGGAGCGACCGCGGAATTCACCTTTAGCCTCTTCGCCGTCGTCGCCCTCACCCTCCTCGGCTCCTGGGTCCTCTCCCTCACCATCATTCCCTTCTTCGCCTATTACTTCCTGAAACCCCTTAAGAAAGACACCCCCGTCGGCCGTCTCGTCACCAAAATTAGCGGGCCTTACGAAAAACTCCTCCGCCTCAGTCTCCGTCTCCGCTGGTCCCTTCCCCTCGGAGCCTTCGCCCTCACCCTCGTGGCCGGTTGGGGCATGAAATTTGTCCCCAACATTTTCTTCCCCCCGAACGAACGCGGCCAATTCGTTGTCGATTTCGAACTCCCCCTCGGCACCAACATCGCCGAGACCGAAAGCCAAGTCGAACGCCTCGAGCACTGGCTCCTCACCGAGAAGAAAGACGATGTCAAAAGCGTCTCCACCTGGATCGGAAACGGCGGCCCCCGCTGGTATCTCTCCCTCGCTCCCCAGCAAGCCAGCCCCAACTATGCCTTCTTTAGCATCCTCACCACCACCGAGGATCCCGCACAAGTGAACCAACTCGTCGCCGACCTCAACGAATACGCCCGCGATCAATTCCCCGCCGCCCGCATCGCCCCCAAAGCCCTCGAAAGTGGCCCACCCGTCGGTGACCCCATTCAGATCAAACTCCGCGGCCCCGACCTCAACACCCTCTACGAACTCCGCGACAAAATCGCCAGCCTTATGCGCGAGACCGATGGCGCGATCGGTGTCCGCGACAACTGGGGCGTCTGGACCAAGCAAATCTCCATCGATCCCGACCCCGTCCGCCTCTCCCGCCTCGGCCTCAATACCACATCATTAGCCAGCGCCCTCTCCCTCCAATACCAAGGTCTCACCGCCACCACTTACCGGGAAGGCGAGCACGCCATCCCCGTCATCCTCCGCTCGCGCGAAGACTTCCGCGAAAACCTCGATCGACTCCACGACCTCCCCGTCTTCGGCGCCCAAAGCGGTATCGTCCCCCTCAGCCAAGCCGCCGATATCGCCCTGGAATTCCAACCCGGCTCCATCCGCCGCTGGAACACCCAGCGCGAAATGATCATCAAATGCCGAGTCCAGGGACGCTATTCCTCCGAAGTCCTCGCCGAACTTAAACCAAAAATTGAAACCCTCATCGGCGGCAACGATTGGCCCTCCGCCTACTCCATCGAGTGGGCCGGCGAGCAAGCCGAATCAGCAAAGTCCCAGCAAAAGCTCGCGGCCGGTGCCCCCATCCCTATCGCCATCCTCTGCCTCATCCTCATTGCACAATTCAACTCCCTCCGTGCCTTCGCTATCATCATGATGACCGTGCCGCCCATGCTTATCGGCGTCGTCTCCGGCCTCATCGTCACCGGATCCTCCTTCGGCTTCATGACCTTACTCGGTCTCATCGCCCTCATGGGAATCGTCGTCAACAACGCCATCCTCCTCATCGACGAAACCCGCAACCAACTCGCTGCCGATGAAAAGCCCAACCTCATCGACTGCGTCGTCAACTCCGCCAAATCGCGCTTCCGCCCCATCATCATGACAACCGCAACCACCGTCTTTGGCCTCCTCCCCCTCGCCATCTCCGGCGGTGGGATGTGGTCCTCCATGGCCTACGCCATGATGTTCGGCCTCGCCTTCGCAACCGTCCTCACCCTCCTCCTCTGCCCCACCCTCTTCTACCTCCTCCACCGCAGGAAATACCCGAGCGATGAGTCTCCAAAATCGCGGCGATCACTGAACTTACCCTCCCCTTAATTGATCTTACGATCTGATCCAGATGTAAAGAGTGACCACGACCACTCCGATGAGATTGAGGACAATGCCCTCGCGCATCATTCGTGGCACCGTCAAATGACCTGATCCAAAGACGACCGCATTCGGGGCGGTCGCCACCGGCAGCATGAAGGCGCAACTCGCACTAAGCGCCGCCGGCAACATCACCATAATCGGATCAATGTCATTCGCCAAGGCCACCGAAGCCAGAATCGGCATGATCAAAATCGTGCTCGCGGTATTGCTCGTAAGCTCGGTCAAAAAGGTCATCAAGAGGCACACCGTCAACACCAGAACGAGCACCGGGAGAGTTCCCACCCCCGTTAAAGACCCCGCAATTTCCTGACTCAAGCCCGAGTCCTTGATCCCGGCCGCCAGACAAATCCCTCCGCTAAAAAGTAACAGGACACCCCAAGGAATATCCTGACAGCTCTTCCAATCCAAGAGCCGCCCCTGCTCTCCTTTCCGGCCGGTGCCATCAGGGATCAAGAACATCACCATCACTCCGACAAAAGCCACTGAGGCATCATTGGCCCCTTGAAGGCCCAGCCACTCACTCCAACCTCCAAACGGTTCCAGCCGAGTCATCCAGCCCAAAGCGGTCAGACCAAAAACAGTCAAAGTCCTCCACTCGGCCGGACGCCATGCTCCGACCTTCGGGAGTTTCAACGACATCTTTCCCGCTTGTTTTCGACTCAGCCAAAGCCACATCAACGGCAGCATGACGACGATCACCGGCACTCCGTAAGCCATCCACTGCGTGAATGTCATCACTTTCCCGGTCGCCTCCTGGTATTGCTCCATAAAGACGAGATTCGGCGGTGTCCCGATTGGCGACCCCAACCCACCCACGCTCGCAGCATAGGCAATTGCCATCATGAGCGGTGCCGCGAGCGGATTGACCCCTTCCTTAGATTCACTCCCATCAAGGACCGCCAGAGCGATGGGCAGAAGCATCAGCACCGTCGCGGTGTTTGAGATCCACATACTCAAGACTGCCGCCGCCAGCATGAATCCCAACATCAGTGCTTTCGGTCTTATCCCTGCCTTGTCATCCCCTCCTCCGCACACCCGGACCATGCCAAGCGCGAGGCGCCGATGCACCCCGCTGCGCTCCATCCCCTTTGATAAAAAGAACCCGCCAAGCAGCAACAGAATCAGAGGATGCCCATAGCTCTGGGCGACCGCCGTCTTGGCATCCAACACGCCCAAAAGCGGGAGCAGGGCAATCGGCACGAGCGAAGCAATCGGAATTGGGATTGCTTCAAACATCCACCAAAGCGCAGTCACCACCGTGATCCCCAGCGCGATCGCCGCCGGAGCATCGAGGCCTGCGTCCTTGGCGATGCCCCACGCCGCCACCCCCAAAACGGGAGCAAGCCAGCGCATCTTTACTTTGACCTCAGACCCCATTGGCGAGCTTAGATTGGCAGGGCCAATCACAAAACTAAAAAGCCCCGCTCTCTGGAAGACTACTTCTTCTTGGGCACAACCAAGGGCTCGCCGGCCTTCACCCAGCCGAGGGAACCACTTGCAAGGTGCAGGACGTTTTTGAATCCCAGGCGCTTCCAAACTGGAAGCGAAGCCGAACTACGACCGCCGCTCTTGCAGTGCATGATGTATTTTTTATCCCGCTCAAGCTCCCCCAATTTCTTGGAAAAATCCTTACTGTTCATGTTGATATTCACCGCGCCCTTGATGTGCCCCGTCGCAAACTCCTCCGGTGTCCGAATATCCACCACGACGATCTTGGGGTCCTTCTTCAGGCGGGCAGCTGCTTTCTTTGCGCTAATCGTCGTCACGTCGGCACCCGCAAAAATTGTCAACACCCATAAAGTCACGAAGGTCGTTATCATCTTTTTCATGGGCGAACCTAGCACCCCAACATTTTCTCGAAAGAGGAAAAGAAGAGAGTTCAACACGCTCTTCCACCGCTTGACGCACTCTCCCGGAGTTCCTCAATCGCACTATCATGTCCAGCGCATCCGTCACTTTCCGGCGAAGCTGGCATTGCCGGTTCCGACAAGTTCTCCGGAGAGGTCGACTCGAAGAGACTGATAAGTCGCGTATTGACCGCCCCCCTCTCCCGATCCGCCCCCCAGACTGAAGTCTCGGGAATCATGATTCGTCATAAAAGCATCCTGAAGGGAGGCCGAAAAATGAACCGGGCACTTGCCGTTCGTGACTCTTGTCGTGAGGTCTAGCACGCCAGTTGCCCCGGGTTTTGCAGTGTCCCTTCAGGACACACCTTGCTCGCGCTTTGGTTCTCTGGGTTGTAAGAGCTGGCAAATGGAGCATCGCCCCCTTCGATCGGGGATCGACCCGCTCGGTTCATCCCCGCACTCTCTGCGCGAAGATCCAAGGCGACCTTTTAGATCTCCCCCTTGGAGTTTGAAAAAACCTCCAAGGCCTCGACGGTCCAAACCATCGGATAGAGTTTTTCCCAATACCAGAGCTTCGCAAAATAGAATCCAATCGGCGCTGCGGGAAACGCCAACCCGTTTCCGGTCAACTGACGAAGGTGCGCGATCCCTCTCTGCAATTGTCGGGAACCTCCCGCCGTGGAGAGAGCCCTAATCGCGAGCGCGGTTTCCTCAATCGAAGTCGGCTTGGTGGAGTCTCCCCCACTCCATCCCCCGTTTTCTGATTGCGTTGAAGTGAGCCAAGCGATGCCCTTCCGACGCATCTCCGCTGACTGTTCGGAGTCTTCGGCAGTCAGGGCCACAACTACGAGTGCCGTGCCGTAGGTTTGATTGTTTTCACATTCCAAATAGTGATTGCCAAACCAGAGAGGCGTCCATGAGCCATCTCCGGCCTGCCGGGCTTCCAGATAACGAAGAAGTTTCCCGATTGCTTTGGAAATTTGCTTTTGAAGAAAAACATCCAAACAAGGCTTCCAGGCCACCATTGCTCTCAGCGCATGAGCTGAGATATCCGGACTGGAGCGATCAAAGGGTAAGGCTCCCCAACCACGACAAAATGTCGGAAAGCCACCATCTCTATTTTGCAAATCAAGAAGCCAAATGATCCCCGCTTCAGCAGCCTTCCGGACGAGGGGGGCCTCGCGACCAAGTCGATGGATCGCCAGCAAAGCACCCGCGGTGTCATCGGCGTCCGGGACTCCGCCACTGAGGTCAGTCCACGCCCACCCCCCAGGGGGCGAAACCGTAAAGGGATGGACCGTTTTGTATTGCTGTGCGAGAAGCCATGCCTGAACGCGCTCCCGCTCTTCCTTCGGGAAATCACCAGGATTATCGGTCGAGGCGAGGAGCGCTTTTGTCGCGAGCGTTGTTCCCCATGTCGCGAGATTGGTATCAATCGGCCAGCTCCCGTCAACGCGAACTGAATCGAGGAGAAAGCGCACGCCCCTTGGCACGACCGGATGATCTTTCTGGTCCGCACTGGCGAGAGCCATCGTCACGAAACTGGTCAATGGGGTCGCTTCAAGATATCCGCCACTGGCAGGTTGGATCTCAGCCAGAAGACGGGACACCGGCTTCCAAGACAGAGCCCGAATCACTCGAAAAATAAAGATGGGCTTGGCATGATAATAGCGGGCATACCCAATCGCAATCAAGGCAGGTAGAGCGTAGCTCACCACGGGGAACTTGAGCGCCCCATACCACCGCCGTGGAAAGACCGCCAGTTCGAAAGGCAAAGCAAGGACATGTTGCCAAGCGACTTCCGGAGAATCCCCTAACCTTCCGCAAAGAGCACAGGCCATGAGAATGGGCACGGAAAAAGTCTTATCCTTCCCGTACCGGGCCGTCACCTTGGCTTTGATCTCGTCGGGTTCGAGACTCCCCACTGTCTTCCTGATCCAACTCTCAGCCCGATGAATGGACGCCTCGACATCACCTCTCAAGCCAAGAGCCGACCATACCAAGAGTGTCGTCGAGATGTTACTCTTACTGATCGTTGTATCGCCCCAACCGCCATCCTCATTCTGAGTTTTCACCAACCAGTCGGTGGCATTCCGATTCACTTTTTCGTGACGTTCGGAATCGACAAAATGAAGGGCAATCAAGGCCGTCGCGGTCGAGAGGGCACTACTAGAAAGTTCTCCGACCCAGTGGCCCGACGTCTTACGCTCAGCCAGTAAAGTCGCGCGGGCATTTTTTAAAAAAGTCTTCACATGCTGAGATGACCGAGAGCCAAGAGCCCATAATAGGTGTATTCCAAATCGAGATCTTCATCGTTCCATGTGCCATGAAATCCACCTGCGGCGGTCCACAGTGAATCAACAAAATCAAGAAAGGGCTCAACGCAACTTTGAAATGAGACCTGTAACCCGTCTAAAGCATGCAGCCCCACAGCGGTCGAAAGTAGGTCGGGCAAGGGCGCGTCAGGAAACGCTTTAAATCCCCCTTGGTCGTGGGCCAAACCAAGAATCCAGTTTGCCGTGGCCGCCGGAATGGGAGCGCGAAAGTTACGATAGAGTGACACGGCCGCGGCAGTCGCGGGGAGGTTAGGCACCGGAAGATTCCGGTCGTTCGACCATGCCCCGCTGTTCGAAGCTAAAGCGGTGAGGCTTTCATCAATGATCCGTGAAGCCTCTGGCGGCATCCGACCTTGATCACTGTAAGCACCATAGGCGAGGAAGCTTCCATAGCAGGATCCGAAAGTCGCTCCCGGAGTCTGATTATATCCCCCATCTTGGGACGTCCGAAATTTCCTCTCCAAATGATTTAAAACGGCATCAATCACCGCACCATTCTTCTCAATCGCGGACCAAATTCGAGAAAGACAACAAAGGTGGACAAAATCGAGCGATTCCCCTTCGCCAAAACTCATCAGGTAAGATCGTAAATCGTCCACCGGAAGCTCAACCTGCAGAGCGGTAAGAGCATCGACCGCAAAAGAAGTGTAATAGAGATCGCTCTTGCCATCCCGATCACAAAACCCTCCGTCGGAGTTTTGCTGGGAGCGGATAAAACGATCGACCAGTTGACTCGCTTCAACTCCGAGCAAGGAGGGAGCCAATCGGGCGACTTGAAGCATTTCAAGGCGAAGAGACATTTTCGTTAGTCTCGTACTCCGTTCTTCACCTCAAACTCACGACACCATCCTTTGATTTCGATGTCGGTGAAGATCTTACCAAGGACTCGGCGAAGGAGCCCCTTTAGGTTATGGTTGTCGAGGTCGCTCAAGCACCGGACGGCCGCTTCTTTGTAGCTTTCTAACAAGGTCACACAGCGATCGTCGGCTTTCACATCATGGGCGAGTTGTCGAACTTTCGTGAGCGTCGCGGCGTCCACGGAACTTTTGTTGGACCATAGTTCCGCCATAAATGCTTTCTCCTCGCCCTTCGCTTTTTCGTGCGTGGTCGAGAGAAGAATGCTCGGACGAATGGCACCGAGGACATTTTCCCCACTGTCTTCCGCGAGGTCATCCATGTCATCCCGGATCTGATAAGCAATCCCGAGCGCTTCGCTGTAGGAATGAAGTGCTTCCGAAACGTCATCAAGCTTCCCGGCACAGGCCGCACCGATTTGGAGAGCCACCTCAAAGGCAGGAGCGGTCTTTTGGCGGAAGATCTCAAGAACTTGGGAGCTCTTCAAGGGCGCAGGATTACGCGTCCAAAGAAGCTCTGCTCCCTGGCCACGGCAAAGTTCACGCTGCCCTCTGGAGGCCGCCAGAAGCATTTGTGATTTTTGAGAATCGTCAATCTCACACTCGCCGATGAGACGGTATCCCTCCCCAAGAAGAAAATCGCCGACATTGAGAGCGACCGCAACGCCGTATTCAGCATGAAGGGTTTTGAGACCGTAGCGCTCGAAATCTTCGTCCTCAATATCATCGTGGATCAAGGAAGCCTTGTGAAAACATTCCACCGCGAGAGACAGCCTCTTAAGATCATCACTCAATTTCTGAGCCCCTTCATCATCACGGAGTGCCTGAAAAGACGCGACGGTTAGGAAAGGACGCCAACGCTTGCCCCCACGGCCCAACCACTCCCGGGCAATCGCCTCCGTTTCACCGACTTGCTCTCCCATGAGAGAGTCAATTGATTCGGGCGTGAACCACGTCCTGACCTCATCGTGTAGGGCGTTCAGGTTCAGACGGCGAGTCTTATCCTCGCTACTCAGATGGATATAATCCCAGACCCAATCGATATCGACCGTGGTATTAATACAGTCGTCCTGCAATAGAGGAACGGCAATCGATGGGATCGCGGCGGCTTCGACATAAGGGAAAGTCCGTTCAAGGACAGCCAGGCAACTGATCCCCACGATCGCTTCGATCTTCCCGGTCTGAATTAAGGACATCACGATTGCTGATCCTTCTGCGACGAGGACGGCGTAGCCGAGACGTTCCGCTTCATTTTGAAAATCCTGGATCGTGCAAAGGCCGCACTGTTTGCAGAGCAACCCGAACTCATCAAAAGGCGCAGTGCATTTATCCTCCACCCGTAAGCACTTCGGCATCAAAAGAAGGCGGCGCTCGTAAGGAATTGAAGCCATGGTCTCCCGCCACATCTCATTATTGAGACAAACCGCGGTGTAGTGGAGGTAGGTTTCAGCGGTGCCGGACGATTTTAAAATCTTACGGGCATGAACCTCAAGTTCATCCTGGGGCATGGGGGGGACCGGGTTTACCTCCTCCACATAGGTCCGAATTGCTTGCAAAACATGGTCCCGTTCCGGCTTGGTCTGGGGAATGTTTTTCTTCGGGGGCCGGATGATAGTCGCGGTCGGCGCCGCCAGTTTTGGAAGCGGCAGAGAAGGGAGATCAAATTTAGTCATTGTATCTTATGGGTTGGCCGCAAGGGCGGATTGAGCTTTGGCGGCAGCAGCTTCAGAACGTTTTACGATCTCTTCGGGAGAAGGGAGATTCTCAAGAACATCGGCAGGGATTAAACCATCGCCCGCCAGCTTAATGAGACACTTCTTCCGTTCGGAAAGAGCCTTATCAGGGCTGCGTTCTTTAGAAAAACGAGACTTTGCTTCGACGCTCCGATTCCGAAGGCTGGAGTAAATATCTCCGCCCAGAAGGGATGAGATATCGATCTTCATCTTCTCCCGCTCCAAATCTTGATCGGAGACAATGTCGCCATTGATGGGGCCGCCGGAATACTTCGGAAACATGATCGCGACCTCCGGACAAACACGCGAACAGGCCGGGCAATTCGTCTTACAGTTGTCGTTATTTTGAACCTGAATCTTGTTCTCGTCGTCGACGCCATAGACATCGAAAAGGCAGAAGCTCAAACACTGCATGCAATTGGTGCAGCGGTCGTAGTCGATCACCGGGAACCATGGTTTCCACTTCCCGGGTTGATTCATCTCACGGCCTTCATCAAGCCGGTAGCTTTCCACCAATTCCAAAATCTCGCCTCCCCCCAACCCCGAAATATCACGCGCTGCCACCTCAATTTCCCCGGCCGCATCCTCAATCTGTGGCGACTGCCCGCCAAAGTCGGCAAGAACCAACAGGCTATTGTGGCTGGGCGTCACGGGAGCACCGGCAGACTCGACAACTCGCGTGACCGCGTATCCGCGGTCAAGGAGACCACTCATGACCGCGAACCTCAATTCGGCCGTGATGGCATGACTATGACGTCCTTCGTAGAGGATGACTTCAAGAGGACTTGTTTCGTTACTAACCATGGTTTCAAGAAGGGATGAGAGCCTCGACGGCATCTTCAGTTGTGAGTTCGCGGAGATTGACGTACTCGACCTGATCTTCAGGCAAAGGCGTGTCCGCGGCATGAAAAAGCCAACGAACCGCGCGAGGATAACACGCCGCAATCTTGATCGGCCCCTTGCCTGCCAGCTCGGTGATCTCTTTGAGTCTGGGATCATTTCGGGCCGACATTTCGCAAAGATCCGAGACCGCAGTCACGGGAACCGACGAGCCACAGAGTTTCTCAAGAACGCCATTTTTGACTTTCTCAGGCAAGGCATTGGCGTAAGCACAACGACAATAGATGATGGGAACATTCGCTTCAGACATACTCGTAATGATTCTTAGGAAACCTTCTTTTTGGCTTTGCGCTTGCGGTCCAACTCTTCGTAGGCTCCGAAGTCATGATACCAATATTTCTTGGCGAACTTATACATCCAGTGTTTTTCAGGAATGGGGTCTCCTTCTGTTAAATCTTGGCTCCCGCGTGGGGTCATCAATTCTAATTCGGCGATTGCGGTTTTCCGCAGAGTGGTGTCAACAGCTCCATGCTTTTCAGCGAGAGCTTTCACGAGATCCGGACGCTCTAGAACGATGCAACCACGGGTATGCTTAGCGGCAGTTTCCCGGAAATCTTTCAAAAAAGCAGAACCTGTGAAGGATTCGTAAATGCCACGCTCGTCCTTAATATTCTCTGTCGCGAACTGGATGATAGGGCAAGGCTCCACCGCTCCACCTGGTGAAATATGGTGACTAATACCGGTTGCCATGGGGCAGAGAGCCTGTCCCTTGCCATCGTAGTATGCGTCGATCAAAGCCAGCGGAAGCTTAGATCTCATATCGACGACGAACTGCCGGACCTTTCGAGCCTGATCCGGACGCAGTGCGAGTTCATCGTGGATCTTCGGACCCACCGGTCGGTAGGTATGATACCATGCGTAATGAACTCCCCGGTCGATGAGGTTTTGCAACCATTCTTCCGTGAGCAGATCCTCGATATTGGTCTGACAAAGACTCGTCGCGACACCGGTCAAAATCTTATTGGCGATAAGGTGATCGAGGCCTTTGAGAGTCCGCGAAAGAACCTTGGGCTTTCCCCTCCGTTCATCGCTTGCGACTTCCGTCCCTTCGATACTCACGAGGACTGTGCAGTTCCCCAACTTACGGAGCTTTTTGGCAACTTTCTCCGTGATGAGCTGGCCGTTGGTGAAGATTTGAAAAAAGCAATCAGGGTGCTCTTCCAGAAACTCAAGAAGCTCCGGATACATAAAAGGCTCACCTCCCAAGATCCCAAAAAAACGATTCCCATGAACTTTGGCCTCATTCACAAGCTGATTGAGATCTTTCAGGACGATCTTCACCTGCGGTTTGTCGACGTCGACCCAGCACCCTTGACATCTTAGGTTACAACTGTTCAGAACCGAGATGTAGAGAAAGGGAGGAAAATACTCCCCCTTTTTAAGTCGGCTCTTAAATTTCTGAACCGAGAGCATTCCCTTCCAGCCAAAATTCCACGCGAGCTTCATGAGAAGCTTCTTATCTGTGGTTCGAAAAATTCTTGTGGCTAAGCCAATAAACATAAAGTGCAGGAATAAAATTGTATCGCGATCCCGGGGGATGACGATCTCTCCAATCAGATTGTTAGCGTGACATCATATCAGGAAGGACACCATCGAGATTTTGAGAATTCTCAAGACCCATGACTACCTCATCGCCATGGGAGCCTCAGCCGTAACTCGGTGGGTTGGAACGGGTTTCCCCGGTTGAAATGCTTCGGATCGTTGGATTTCGAATTTCACCCCGAGTTTGTCATTTAAAATCTCTCCGAATGCCAGATCGCAGGCTTCCTTCAATTGATTTGCATCGCATTCGGCACGAATATTGAGGAGCAACTCGCCTTCATCAATCGGTTCGAGTAAGTGATGAGAAAGCTCAGGCTCGGCGTCATCACGAACCAAATTGATCGCGGCAATTTCGTAGGGATCATCCGTAGGGGTGAGCGTCATCTTCAAATGAGCAATCGTGACCTCACGGCCCGCAAGATTCAGACGCAGGGAGCTCGCCATTTCCTGAAGGAGGTTATTGCCATCGAAGTCATCATCGATCGCCTGAATCGCGAGCGTCGCATTCAGCCAGCCCAGCAGAGCTTCGCCCTCGGCATATTTTTCGTAATCAATCTCAAGATACCGATCACTGTCCATCTCCTCCGTCAGGAGAAGCTCAAACCACTCCTCAAGGCCAGTGCCTTCTCTCGCCGAGACCTCCAGCACCCGGGCTTGCGGAAACTCACGCCCGAGGGCCTCTTTCAAGGTCTCCAAATAATCGAGCGATACCGAGTCGATCTTATTGATGACAATATGGTCCGCTTCCTGAAGTTGCTTTCGATAGATATAGACGACATTCTTGGAGAATTTCCGGCCTTGGTCATCGAGACCTAAGACACGCAGAGCCCGCGTAGGATCGACAACAACACTCAGCGGAGCGACGAGGTAGGATTCTCCGTAAACCTGCTGTAAAGGAACACTGACCGTGGCGACGAGATCAGTACAACTTCCAACCGGCTCCGCCAGGAAGACATCCGGCACCTCCTCTAATGGCGCCTTGACCAATTCCCGGGCCGCTTCGACGAGCGAATCAAAACGACAACAAAAGCACCCGCCGGCAATCTCCTCGACAGGAAATTGGTTCGAGCGCCCCAAGGCAGAGTCCACCAACCCTACCCCCTGATCATTCGTGATCAAACCGACGCGACGCCCCTTTTTCTCACTGAGGTAACGGGCGAATGCCTGGATTGCCGTGGTCTTCCCAGCTCCTAAAAAGCCACCAATCATAATGTAGCGTGCGCGCGAATCTCGTTCAGTCATTGGTCTTTTATTCTTGAGCTTTTTCTTCGGAATGCATGCGATGGATGATGCCATCGAGATACGCGATATACTCATGGACATCGAGACTCCCTGCTTCGGGATCCCCTTTGACAGCATACAGCCACCCGTCTACGTAAGGAGAACTTCGAATGATACAGGCATCTTCAAGTAAAACAGGATTTCCGCCTGCGAACTGCCCTGCCATGGCGCAATAGACATCGCTCGCGGCCTTGAATCCTTCCACCGATCCGATTTCCTGCCCAGGTTCTACCGTCTCGCCGATCGCCACCCGAAAATCCGCCTCGACCAACTCGCCCAGCATGCGTGTTGCGAACTTCGTAAATCCCACCCGCCACTCGTCATCCTCAATCTCAGCCATCCAGTAATGGGACCGTGAATAGCGATAGGACTCGGGAAAGCGCGCAGAAAAGCGGGAGTGTTTGTATCGAACGTATTTCAAAACCAAGGCAAGCTCTTTGATAAATAAATGATCAGCACTGTAGACAACACTACGCCTAAAGTTCGCTCGAACCGTCTCTCTTCTGAAGCACGATGAGATGCTTCTTGATGATCTCAAGCTCGGTCGTCATTTGGTGGAGGGATTTGAGACAGGTCGACTGTGTCCCCTCGTCGCCAAGCTTGGCGACAACAGGATGAATTTTCATAAATTGAAGTGCGATCTGCTTACAGGCTTCCTGTATTTTTCCAATTGCTTCCTCCTGTTCCATCGTCCTTCCAGAATGGCAGATCAATTACAGATTTTCCAAAGAAATCTTTGGGATTCCCTTCGCAGAGTGATTCGGTGCGCCCAACTCATCGCGAACTTCCAGCAGGCCATCAAGAAGTGCCTCCCAATCTTCCGCGCTTGCATCAGGGAGTGAACTCACTCTCAACACCTTCCCCATCTCGGCAAAGGAACAGCCCATTGCCTGCATCACTCTCGAAGGATCCCCCTTCCCCGCACTGCAGGCAGATCCTGTCGAGACCGCGATGCCCCGGTTTCCAAGACGCGTCAACCAGCGGAGATTTTTGTGCTCGGGCAAGATAAACATGGAAGTGTTTCCCAGCCTTGGGGCCGTCGCACCAAGGATGCGCACCCCATCCAGACATTCACCAAGATCCCTCTCGAATTGATCGCGATTTTCACCGGTTTGAAGCGGCCCTAAAGCGTTCAAGGCAGCCACCATCGCGGCGATCCCCGGAAGATTTTCGGTCCCTCCCCGGTGCCCCCTCTCCTGTGGTCCCCCTGTTTGCCCATGAAAGGACGATCCTGAGGGGATCAGGAGAAAGCCAACGCCAGGGGGCCCTCCAAATTTATGCGCACTCGCCGTTAAAAAATCACAATGATGCAAATCGGCCAAAGGCAGCTTCCCGATCCATTGTGCCGCATCACAGTGAAATGGAATTCCTCGCCCACGGCATGCTTCGGCAAGCTCAGGCCAAGGCTGAAGGACGCCCGTCTCATTGTTGGCCGCCATTACCGAAACAAAGCCCACCAAGTTCTCCGCCAAAACCGACTCAAAAGCCGACTGATCGAAAACGCCATCCTCAGTCACGCCAATCTGAAGTAAACTTCTCCGTGCAAACAAGCGCTCGCAGGTATCCACGACACACGGATGCTCGATTGCACTCAGCGCAAGGCGGGAATCCGAACCGTCCAAAAGTCGGGCGGCATGCCCCAAAACCGCGTTGTTCGCCTCGGTCGCGCCGGAGGTGAAAACGACCCGCTGGGCGTCGCAATCCAATAGGTCCGCTAACTCCTCGCGGAGATCTTCCAGAAGCTGCTTCGCCTCCGCAGCCTTCGGATAAAGGCTCGAGGGATTATGCCAATGACTCTTGGAAACCTCGAGCCACGCGTCAGCAGCCTCACGACTCAATGGCGTCGTCGCGTTCGCATCAAAATACAAATCCATGGTGGTTCGGCTACTCTTCAAGCTCAACAGGATCGTCACCCCCTCACCTCGAGAATCCAGACAAAACTTTTTGAGAACCTCGAAAGCCTTCCCCCTGGGATTCCTGATGAACCGTTGCCCCTGAGACGCGCCTTCTCCGAGTTTGGGAACACTTCAGGGGATTGACCGATTCTCCAAAAAACCTCCCTTTTCCCGTCGCACCCCAGGCCCTCAATTCCCGAGTTCCTCGAAAATTGCGGTCACCGAAACCGTCGCCTTTTCCAAGGGCAACGCGATGGTCGCAGAGGTGCTTGTGCTACCTCCAGACCAGCGGACAAAGCGGGCCCCTTCTTTGGGTTGCGCCGTAAGAGTTGGCGGGAAGTTGCGAAAGTATGTCCCGGTCCAAGGCGAATCGTCCAAGGCGATGGTATTGATCTGAACGGTTCCCTTGGAGAGGTCACTGGATGCCAGCGTAACTGAGGCGAATCCGCCAGGGAGGTCGAAGTGCTCGATGAGATCCTGCCGTAATTTTTCGGGACGCTCTCTGGCGAACTCGCGCATCGATTCGACATTGGCTTCCCAATGCGCCACGGTGAGAGGCTCATCCTTTTTCTTATGTGCGATGCCGAAAGCGCGCGATTGGATTCCTTGCCAACTCCAACGGGAAAGGTGGCGAGCCATTTCGGGGCGGATCCCCCCTGCCAAGGCATCGATGCGCGTTAACACGCGCTCGCTCTCGAACAAGGTGTTCAACAAATCGGCGCAACGTTGCACAAAACGTTTCTCAAACTCCACGCTCTCCAACATTTCACGCAATAGCGGGGTGCGCCCGCCACGGTTGGGCCAGCCTGTGCCGCTCCCGACGGGGTTGGTGTGAAAATCGAACCTATTGTCGGAGTCGTCGCGCCGCATCGCAGGAAGATAGACTTACGGTTTCCACATAGTGCTCCGAAAGCTTTTCACGTATGTTGTAAATACCCCAGGAGTCACCAGTCACGTAGAGAACCGCCGGCCGGTATCCCTGAGTATCGAGCCCCGTTCCTTCGACGAGGCTCTGCATCATGGCATCGCGAAACATCGTGAAGTTTCCGTTCACAAAGTAACGCCCGTGACTTGCTGGGGTCCCGACCTCATTGATCGGGGGGCGCGGGTAGGTCAGCCAGGTGCTCTGGTTGTCATTGCCCGAATTGCGCAGGACGATTGATTCGAAGGAGTCGACAGCCTTGTTCGGGAAGAAAGGGTGACGGATCTTCCCGTAGCCATAATCACTCCGCGCAAACAGCGCCATCGATTTCTGCGGGTAACCACGCGATCCCCAACCGCCGAATATTTTTAAGCCAAGGTCGATGCGAAGCTTCTCACCATCCCCGGGCTCGTAGACCTCGAAACTCGCTTCGACCTCGCGGTTGCGGTTCCAGCCATTGGACGAGCTGTAAGGAAAATTACCAATGATGCTTCCGCTGTTAGTGAACATCGGAGCTTGTCTGAACGGATTGGGAGCCCCCGCACCGAATTCGTGATTCGGTTCGCCGGGACTCGCCAGAGCGGAGCCGAATGAGTAAAGAATCTCCAAATCAACGTGCGCGCGACCGACCGTCGTGTCGGGGGGCAGTGGACCAGGATCCAAGCGGTCCACTCGTCTCGCATCAGGATCGCTGAGAACGACAGGTTCACTGCCATTACTCAATTTAAAGGCCGCATGTAGCTCACCTGCCGGAATTTCCTCGCCAATTTCCCCCGAACCGAAGACGACGAGATACTCGCCGGGGCCGAGGATCGTTCCTGCCGGAAATACCCATTTGTCCAAGTTAGCCTCCTTGTCGCTCAGGGAGTACCCACTCAGGTCGGCAGGCCTTTCGCCGTAATTGTAGAACTCGATCCAATCCGGAAAATCCCCGTCGCCATCAGCGAAGATGGTTTCGTTGTTGGTCATGACCTCGTTAATCACAACGGACACCGGGGTCCTTTCCTCCGGTCCCGCAATGACCCGAAGGTAGCCTGCGATTTCGCCATTGAGAGGCAGGGTCACCTTCACCCGCGAAGGATCCAGCACAGTCAGGGTGGCGCTTTCATTGGCGACCCAAGAACCCGCCGATAGGTCTGGCGAGTATCGCAGAGTATACCTCAGGTTTCCCCCGCTCATCTTTTCCACCATCACCTCTAGCTGCGCCCCATCGTGGACGACTTCGGTAATTTTGATCTCCACCGCGTCTTGAGCCATCACGGAATTGAACGCGAGCAGAACGGGTGCGAGGCAGAAGCGCATGAGGATTCGCTATCCCTAGCGGATCACAAATTCCAAAGCAAGATTGCAGCACAAGAGCACGCACCAAGGCAACAAACCCGATCCATCCTGATCTAGGTCGCACCCTCGCAATCGACTGAAAATTGGCGCACCTTAACTGCGCCCGCTTCACATTTGGGCAAAAATTAAGGGGTTACGATTTCTCGTAACCCCTTAGAAAGAGTTGGAGCGGGTGAAGAGATTCGAACTCTCGACATCGACCTTGGCAAGGTCCCGGAAAACGTAGTTATGTGGGCTACAGAGCCAAAAAATCACTACAAAGCCATTATTCTGCCCGGAAAACCGATTTTCTCTGTGGAACTAAGTGTGGATTTTGTGTGGACCATTACAGCAGGAGGAGTTGAAACCTGCCAATCTGGCGAGGCAATCGAACGCATGATAAAATCATCATTATTATGCATTCAGCGTGGCTGGAAGATTTCGCACGAATGTGCGTGATACCCTCTAGACCACTCTCCTGAGCGAGCCACTTCTGTTTGATTTCGCATGAAAGCTAAACACGAGCCCCCTATTTTGAGCTGTTAACAATCCAATGGTCAATAATGAAGGTTAAGAGAAAGTTAATTCTGGATGCATCATATTCCTCCCCCCTCTTGAGGCACTCGAAGAATGCTTTGCTGTAATCCTCCTTTTGTTCAAGCTCTCCCTGATATCTACCCATCTTGCGAGCATATGAAGTCCACCGAATACGCGGCACGACTCTGGGTCCTTGGGACAAGTCTAGAAAATTCTCAATCGCTACAGCTGATCCATTGACGTTCTCACTATGTTCTCCCGTAGGCCCAATCGTAAGAAAATTCGCAAAATCTGGGTGATCGGGCAACCGCATTACTACCATGTGCGGAGGTTTAGAGATTGCATCTGCTTTCTGGTAGCCTTCGATTCCCGCGCAATCGTTATCGAAAAGCACGATAACCTTATTCTGAATCGAAATTCGCGATAGGCCTTCACAAAAGCGGAGTAAGTTTCCTGTCCCTGTAAACGGGTAGTGCTCTTCCATGTCAACAAAGTAGAAGAAATCGGCGATTTCAGGGCGATACGTGGAAAGAGCTAGTTCTAGAATTCTTGCATCTGACGACCCTTCGGTCACGATCAAGATCTTTCTCTCCTGGTCCAGTGGTCGAACGACCTCATTAAGGTCTACCCATCCGCCATCGACTACATCTGAATATCTCCACTCCAACTCCCAATCTTCGTTCTCTGGCACGGAGGCTAAGATTCTGAGGATAATATACGGGTCCAAGTTCTCAAAAAAGTCTCCTAAGCCACTGAGAGCTAGACTATCATTTGGCATTATTCTCTTGAGAGTAGGAAGACCTACCATATAACGGCGTGCAAATTCGCCGAGGCCATCGTCAATGTTCTCATCGTCCAATGCCACAGCGCTCAACTGGATTTCCGATACAGCATCCTTAAAATCGGAAAATGGAATGTCTGGAATATTGTAGTAGTCTGGAAACTCTTCCTGAAACTCTTTGTATTGTTTCTCAATTTCCCTTTCGGAATATCCCAACAAATCAAGCCGGGACTTAACCGTCTTCAAGTTTCGACTAAGCCCCGGCTGCTTCTCGATGATTCCATCAGCATAATAATACTCGATCTCTTTTACGTCGGACGCGCAGAAAAGAACCGAATGATCCCGAAAAATCCCGTTTTTCCCCCAATCGACCTCGAAGTGGCCAATCCCGAGTGTAATTATTGACCCCATTTGATGATATCCCTTTCCTCAACTTTATAGGAAGGACGCACCGGTGAACAGCTCCGAATTCAATTAGGCAGCTTTCCTCGGCGTCGCTACCTCCAACTTGGTTCGCCTTGTTGTTACTGTCTTCCTGTGTTGGTTATCCCCTTGGCTTGGAGTGACTCTTCGATCATCAATCCGTTCTCGGCTAGAAAAGTGAAAACGCAATCACTGATCAACCCCTCATTGCCTTTCGCGGCAGTTGTACGTACATTCAGATTCGTATTGGGAACAAATGGCCGTTGCCAGAGGAGTGAGCATTGGGAATTACAGAATGGGTTGCAGTGATTTCAGTCGTGGTCGCCTTGCTATCCTTGGCACACCAGCAGCACCTCACTCGACAACAGAATAAATCCGAAGCGAAAGCGCGGCAATATGACCGAACTACTGCACTACTCTTCAAGGCGCTCGATAATCCAGATCTCCTGGAATCAATAAGCGGCGACTCCGACAAAGACCAACGGCAACGTCGTTTCCGACAGATTTGGATCAATCATAATCAAATGATCTTCGGTCAACGCCGTGTTTTCACAAAATCTGAATGGAGTTGCACCGTAGCTGACATGAAGGATTTCATGAATTTCCCAGAGATCCAACAACACTGGCAAGGCCATGAACAATACTATGAGCGCGAATTCCGATCATTCGTGAACCTCGAAATCTTCCCAAAAAAAGAAGGGAGCCCGAAAAACGAACCCCCTTCGGAATCGGTTGACGAAGTTCAGGCGTCAACGACCTGAGCTGCAATCTTCTTCAAGATCTGTAATGGAATGGCAACGAAATCCTCGCCATCCGGAGCTGACAGGCTCGCACGTTCCTCGGCGTTCAAAATGTTGCCCTGGACATAAGCTGTCCCTTCTTTGGTCAAGATAGCAGCAGGACATTGCCCTCCGTTGCAAAGCTCCAATTGCGGGCCGTTTTCTCCGATAATTCTCTGTATGGTCATGTTTTTCAGTGGTTAGTGACAAATTTGCGTTTTTGAGGTAGCCTGAACAGAATCGCCAGTCTGTTCAGGAGTGACCCATTTGCCTTCATTACATGACCGTTTCGGCTATCGGAAATACCTCAACGTTGATGAGCGAGATCGCTTCTATCGGGCGGTACAAATTGTCGAGGCTGACGTAGACCGCTGCTTCGCCCTCATTCTATTTTATACAGGTTGCCGGATTTCTGAGGCCCTACGTTTAACTGAAGATCAGGTCGATCTCAGCGAGCGGTGCCTCGTATTCCGTACCTTGAAGCAAAGAGGCGAAACCAAACATCGCGCGGTGCCAGTTCCCGACGACCTAATAGCCTTGTTGGTTAGCCTGCCTCATGGTGGAGGGAAGTTCTTCCCCTTCGGTCGCACCACAGCGTGGGGACGAATCAAAGCGATCATGGAAAAAGCAGATTTAGAAGGGATCAAAGCTACTCCCAAAGGGCTTCGCCACAGCCATGCGATCGCAGCACTCACTGAGCAGACGCCTTTGCCGGTAATCCAGCGGTGGTTAGGACATGCTAAAATCGAAACGACCTCGATCTACTGTGACTACGTGGGAGTGGAAGAGAGGGCATTGGCAGAGAAACTTTGGAGCCGGACTCGCAAATCATAAAACTGACATGAAAACGAAATTCTGACTCGACTGAGTGCTCTCTATCCCTTATCAGTCGAACGTTTGAACGGAATGGCGATTCTGTTCAACTAGGTCACGCTATTTTCAGAATTTATCTGAAAATGCAGTTCACTAGCTCATGAAGATTGGTTTATCTAGGGAACCTGCAGATTCGGAATTACGAGGAAGACTGTTAGGAGAAGCAGTTTATTCCGTTCTTCCTCATTGGGGACATCTCAGACAGTTTCACCTGCACTAAATGAAGGGCTGAAATACCAAAACTTTCCCAGTAGATGAATGAATACAGATAGAAAAGAAGACCCAATTTTTTCCGACCTACCTCGTGGTGTCGAAGGTCGACCCCATAAAGAAAACCATCTTCCACACGGGTATTTCCAGAAGACCGAAGCGCTGGCAAAACTCGGCTTTGATGATCGTGGTGGTGACAATTTTCTTGGAGTGATTCATGCGCAAACGAAGCAGATCGTGCGGGTGGATGGCCGGAAAGAGAACCGGACGACAGGAGGAATCCTAGTTGGCTTTAAGGATGATCGCCATCGAACACTTGTTGCGGGAAGCCGAAGCGGTAAAGGGAGGAGCATCATTATTCCGGAGCTGTTGACCTATGCCGGATCGATGATTGTGATCGATCCAAAAGGAGAGAACGCCGCAATAAGTGCATCCTATCGTGCAAAGCGACTTAGCCAGAAGGTCTGTATCATCGATCCTTTTGGTGTGACTCCTGCACACTGCGAAGAATATCGAAAACAGTTTAACCCACTTTCTCTGATTAAAATCGGGAGTGTGACGGTCATCGAAGATGCAGGGCTTATTGCCGATGCTCTCGTTGTCTCCTCCAATCCTAAGGATGATTTTTGGACTGAGTCTGCAAAGGCATTTATTGAGGGCGTTATCCTCTACGTCGGTTTTGGCGATTTTCGTGAAGAGGAAAGAACACTTTTAACAGTTGCTCGTCTCATCTCGGGAAAAATCCACGGTGGCATCAAAGCGTTGTTATCTGATATGATCGACTACGGTGGGCCAGACGATCGCGTCGCAGCAGCAGCGGTCGCAATCAAAGAAAGAGGCGATAACGAGCAAGGAGGGGTAATTTCCACAGCGAGAAAAAACCTAAAGTTCCTTGACTATGAAGCGATGGAGGGTGCCTTGGGGCACCATGATTTTGACCTCGAAGACCTCAAGGGAAAGCAGCCGCTAACAATCTATCTGGTGTTGCCGTCGATGAGGATGGGCACGTGCAAACAGCTCTTGAGAATTTTCGTGAACCTGACTCTCGCAGCAATTGAAAAAAATGAAGCCAAGCCGGAATATCCAGTACAAATGATCCTCGACGAGATGGCGACGCTTGGATACATGAAAGAATTGGAAAATGCGATTGGGCAAATTGCTGGCCTAGGACTAAGGATCACGTCAGTGCTCCAGGACCTCGGGCAGCTCAAATCTCTTTACAAGGATCGATACGAAACATTCCTAGGCAACAGCGGCATCATCCAATTTTTTGGCATCGTTGACTACTTCACTAGTGAATGGGTCTCCAAATACTTGGGAAAAACGACGATCCGGTTTGCGGAACAAAATTCGCTTTCAGCCGATGCCAAACAACAGGGTCAAAGTGGCATGAACTTTCGTTCGCAGACCTTGGAGCTTATGACGCCAGAGGACGTAAGGCGCTATTTCGCTCGCGATGATCGATTCAATCGCCAGCTTGTCCTAATCCCAGGAAAGCGCCCGTGTATTCTCCAAAGAGCCAACTACGATCAGCACGAGTTCTTTGAGGGGAGGTTCGATGAGTGGCGCTAAATCTAGTGAGGGGCTCTAACCGCTCTTTTCAAATGAAATCATCATTCGCAACACGAGTTGGGTCGATATCGCCTTCTTCGACCGTCCGTCCCCCTGCAAGTTGCAGCATCATGTTGGCATTGGTGACAAGATAGCCAGCGGTGGACCAGCCGAGAACCTCAACTACTAAGATCGGCCTCACTTGTCCCACAACTAAAATCAGTTGTTGTGAGTGCTTGTATGTTTCGTCCTGAGCTAGCTCTAGCTTCTTGAGGCCGAATGCCAATTCGTGACTGAGATGATAGGTTCGCTCGGCGCTCCTGATCTTAACTTTCAAATAATCTGGTAAAACCGTCACCTTCAGGCGGCAACCAAAAATCAAAGTCGTTAAAAAATAGGAATTTCTCAGCTCAAGTTTCCACAAAGCGAACAGGAGGAGTATTCCCCACAAAACAGGCCCCCTTTCGACACTCATATACCGAAAAATGCTGCCCCCACCCCCCATTAGGAAAGCGAAGTCGAGTGCGGAGATTACCACGGCAGCTTTCCAGAGAGCTTTGAGAGGGCTGATAACAAAGTTGTTTGCAACTGAGAGGCCAAGTGGGGTCAAGAAACGGGCGGAAAACATCATTCCGTCTTCGGTATGCACCGTCTCGGGCCACCCATACATCCGGCTGTCATTCACGGTTTCAGCATTCATCTCTCGATTCCTTTGTCAGGGTTGATCTGTTGAGTGCTCCCCGGCGGGGTTGTTTCTCTACCCTTCTGGTTAAATTTTTGACGACATACTGACGTCTTGACCCCCGTTAACAATCGCTCTTGATCAGCGAGAAATTTCTCACCCATGTCATGGATCTCAGTATGCTCCGCTGACTCAATTTCAGCCTTAGCGTCTGAACGAGCAGCGCTCAGCAGGTTGTTGTAATCATCACCTCTTAGATAGGTCGGTCTCAATGTTGGGTGGATCTTGCTCACAGTCTCGTCTAGCTTCTGCAATGAGAGAACTTTGATCACTGAGTCCCGTTCATCATCAAAGCCCTGCTTCTTTTGCTCGATAGCTTGTTTCTGCCTCTTGAGAAGGTCGTCCATTTTTCTTTTCCCACGAGAGTGCCGAAGAGCGATAAGTTCATCGTAGATTTCCAGCTCTTTGATCTGTTGATCTTTGATATCCGAAAGGTCGTTAAATATTGGGTTGTTTGGTTCTGGAGGTTGTTTCTTCATTTTTGATGTAAGTTGAATTTTCTGATAGGGTGGTGGCAGTAGCGAGAAAGAGAAAAGGAAAGACAAAATGAACTCAGAGGAAATTTCGGCCGAAATGGAAGCGCATCGCAAAATGGCAGACGCCTCAAAAATTTTGTATCAAACTTCGGAACGGATGGGTGAAGCGGGTATTGGTCCTCACCTCGCGATCACAGGAATGTTTAGCACAGCATTTAGGCATGCCGATCAGCTCACGCCCAACCAACAGGCTTCTGTCCTTAGAATGTTAGACACCTTTATTGATGAGCGATGTCAGATTCTTGAAGCTGCAGGACAAGACATGAGCCGCTACGATGACCTGCGTCGGACGATGCAGTTAGAAGAACTTGAATCACCTTATTCCAAGCCCACTTGAAGACCGACTGTCTTGGTTTTTGAAAAGTAATGAATGTTCGATACCGGAAGGAGAAATGATCTTCACCCAAGATGGTTGTGACGACGTATGACCCACGGCCACTTGCTTTGGTAACGATTGCCGGATGACCGAATTGAGCCTCGATCACTGCAACCAACAGGACACAAACGATAATATTTCGATATCGTCGCAGAAGTTGCGCCTTCCATTCTGTTCCAGGTGCAGGGAGTGGTAATTCAGGCTGCGATCTGTGGGGCGAGTTCATAGGATAGGTTGTTAAAGAAGCCCCCTACCCAGTTAGGTAGAGGGCTGTATTTAGAGCGGCCTATAGTTTGTTCATTGTGAGACCACTTGGCGGATTCCAAGAAACCTGCTTTGGGTTCATCCAATAGAAAACCAGTTTAGTATCGGCTTCTGATAGATTCTTGATCAATTCACGAAATCCAATCTGATTAGGCGTGACATGTTCTCCGACTTCGCGGGGGCGTTCGTCGGAGAAGATCGTGACCTGATCAATCCGGAGATCCCTCTTTTCAGCTACTCTCATTGCACTGTGGAGACCTTCGTGGATAGCCTCTTCGTCGGATAATCCCTCGAGGAACTTTGCAGCCCTTACAGCCTTGCCTAGAATCTTTGGGTCTCGACCTTCCATAAGCAGATGCGCAACAGGAACAGTCTCGTCTTTACGGTCGTAATCATAAAAGGCATAAACTTGGTAGATCTTACTTTTGTCAACAATCGGCAATTTCTCGATTTCATCCGCAACCCTGTGACGACGGGAACGCATACTGATGGTGCAGTCTACAAGAAGAGCATGCAGCTCCACTTTCTCTCGCTGCTTCTCCACTTCAACCTGAGAAACGACTTCAACCTTCGGATCACCGAGTTCGATCATCACCATCGGCTCTTCGAGGTTAGGCATATCCTTTGAGACGAAGGTTTGAGAATTCGCCTTAATCGCTTGTAGCACTGTAGGCAGCGAGGTGGTCGCTGTCCTCAGGCTAGCAGATCTACTGCAAAAGAAGAGATGCCACCATCTTTCGGTCTTTGACCGCCAATCAGTGTCTCCGGCGAATTCGTCTTTGAGGTAAGCCCATCTAACCGAGACACCCTCAAGCGACTTTTTCTCGTCAGGAAGAACTCCATATACCGTATCAGCTCCCGAGGCCAAGAAGCCGTCACTCGGGTAGAGCTTTCCTTCGGTCTTTCGCCTCATGGCATGAGCGGGCGAAGCTTTAAGATCAAACACAGGGTTCCCGATGAAGAGGATGGTTTCCGCATTACTGTCGCGAGGAATATTCTTGGTGGCAAATCGAACACACTGAGGAACATTCAAGGCCAAACTACTCTCTTTCTTAGAAGCCTTTTCCTTTACCCACTTCTTCATCGAACCAATTGAAGGAGCCATTTTCTTCGCTCGGCCTTCAATATTGTTCTTGTAAAAGGAGCTGTCCGGACATTTGAAATGCGTGATTGGCTTTTGGGTAAGGCCGCAATACACCCTGATCGAGTCGCCGGGCGCAATATCTGACAACGCTAATGTTGTAATTTGGCCATAGATATAGGCCCTTCCCTTCATTGAGATCTCGGGTGTCACGAAGACAGAGATCTGTTCAGCTGAGGCGTTTAGAGAAAGTCCAAAAGGGCTAGAGAGCGCGATTGAAAGCGCATATAGTTGTGTTTTCATATTGTTTAATTTCTTGTTAATTTATTCGATTAATACTGCGTCATTATCCCTTCATGGCAGCAAAGTGGCCCATTCCGATGGCGCGAAAAGTCGCTCTTCCAGAGGCGATCGATTCGAGATGCCCTTCTACTTCCCCCAATTCATTTGAAACCGCTTCAGAAGCGGCATCAGCGGCCTCCACCTTAGCGTTAAGTTCTTTATATTCGGGTGTTCGCCTTAAAGAGACAGAACGATAGGCTTTTAAATTTCGACCGAAGAAGTATCCCATTACGGCTGCAATACAGGACTCAGCGGTAATCTGGGCGACGATGATCCACTCAGTAGCCTTTTCTTTCCAGAATGAAGGTTCGGCCGACTTCTTCTGCTTCTCATCTGCAGCCAGAACAGGACCAGTTGGCTCACCTGGGATGTCATCGGCTTCATTGCCAGGATCGAAATCGATAAAGTCTGCTGATAAATCAGCGCCCGAAGTATCAAACGTGTCCAGAGCGAGGGCCTCTCTGAGCAGGGTAGCCTCCGCCTCTTTCGACTTAGGAGCATAGAGGTGAGAACTTCCGACAATACTGAATCCAGCAGCAGAAAGCCCAACAGTGCAAATCGAAAGCGCGGTGGCTAGTTGGAGCCTCGCGTTGGGAACTAGACTTGCGAAGCATTTCAGCCCCGTAACTGCGACAAGGTTTACCGAGAGCGCATACCCTAATGATTTCCAAATCGACTCAGAAAAACTCTCATCCGATTGCTCCAATAGGGATACAAACGCGAAAGTCCCGACAGCGGTCATTACGATCATTCCCGTGCCAAGGATGAGTTGAGTGTATTTCATCCAACGAGGCATAGCTGGTTTCTCTAAGTCCGGAAGATTGGGAGAACGCAAAAACTCTTCAATTGCAGTCCTAGCTTCCTTCGACTCCCGCAACAGAGTCTCCAATTTCTTGGTAAGGAACCTCTCTGATCTCTGATAGACACATTGACTCCGACTTACCGAAGTGTCGTAGGTGCCTACAACTAGATCTTCCGCCAACTTTTCACCATCTGACTGCACAGCCAAGCGGATGAGTGACTGTTGATCTAGTATTATTTGATTGCTCAAGGAATATTCCGAGATAAATCCATTCATTTTCTTGGTTTTCATTTTCTTGTTAATTTGAATTCTTCTAATAATCTCTGATTTGGTTCTGGGTGTTCTCTCACCCAAATCGACAGCTCAATAGGCCTCGACTGTTTTTTGGATCTTCATCGCTCCAAAAAAAGGGAGCGCGGTATGGAACCGGCGGCTTGAGCGCAATTTGCCATTTTCAAGGCCTTCATCCTGTTAAATCTCCCATCCGGCTCGAACAACTATGCTTAGCAGCGGGATAGAGAGCTGATCTGCCATCAGGCCCCTCTCGATGAACACCGAATGACATACCGCCTTCTTTTTGTCTCAGAGGGGTTTCAGGAAGCTTGAAGATTGACTCCTCTTGGTATTTCGGTAAATTTCTCGTGTAAGGAACTAAGTTTCTACTTGGTTTCGAAGGCTCACCTGACTGCAATCAGGTGAGCTTTCTCTTTTTCTATTTGGCTTCTTTCAGCATCCTCCAAAATTTCTCTTTTTCTTTTCGAGTTATTTCATCCTCCAGTTCCGACTTTTTATAGAAAATCTGGACCACAATCACAGCTACAAAAAACGCGAAGCGGTAGAGCGCAGCCTTCTTCTGATTTTCCAAATCCTCAAGATAATCGTGATACCTAAAAGAAACGAGACACTGATACTCCTTCGAAAAATCCTGAGAAACTAGGGAAGACCCGATTGACCAGACCAACTTAACGGAATCTTCTGTTGAGACAAATATCCTAACACGTTCCCAGAATCGCTGGGTCATTCGTCTGACCGGATGAAAACCCACCACAGCAGCTAGAGAAACAATGTAAATCATGAAGAATGCAACCCAGCATTTTCCAACCAAGGAAGCGAACCAACTGGCTTCCCCTGAGTCAATCCATCCACTATTCGCTGTGTAAAATATTGTCCTCGATTTAACAGATGACTGCTCACCGGCCTCCGCAAGCTGCGCGAACTCTATGTAATCACGATGGATCATCTCTATCGGCAGGACAAATGTGAAGATGAAAATTACCGAGATTAACAACCATGATCGAAGAAAAACAAAAAGCTCCCCCCCCTGAATTAAAAGAGATTTTCTGATCTTATTGGCATCTGATATCTTCCCGCAAAATCGCATAGAAACTGCGAAAATTATCGAGCATACACAAAACTGGGTCCTGAAAAACCTGACGGTAACACGAAGTGAATAAATCAAGAAAAACGAAAGTGAGGCAATAGCGGCTACTCCAAACAAAACCTTTCTTAGGAAGGAAGTAATTTCCCCGTGCGGGATTACCCCAAACTGATTTCCGAAAACAAACAAAAGATAAGTAAAAAATATACCCACCAAGAACTTCACATTAAAGATTCTAGAAACCAAATTCATATGACAATTTTTTAATGGGGTTTGTGGAAATACAATTTTCATTTAAGAATTTCTGGGCCTTTGTAAGAACGCCCCTCCCTTCCTCTCTTAATTTGTAAAGCTTTTCGGTAAGATTATGACCATTCAGTTGTGTCGTCCTGTATCGACTCTCGATATACTCATATTTTTCCAACCGTTGCATTGCGTCAGAAAACCCTTGAGGACTTTTTTTGTAACCGATCTCAGCAAGCCATTTTCGTAGGCTGATGCCCGACGCCTCTTCGTCTTCACAAGAGGCAATGAAATTTAATGCCGCTGTCTGAAAAAAATTTAGCTCTTTTGGTTTCTTCCTCATTATTTTTCTACTTCGAATCAAACCTGCATTGATTCAAAGCTGTTGTCACTCTTTTTTTTCCGCTTTCCCATAGAGGAATGGTTCACCCGTCATCGTGACGGAAGATTTGCTCTAGAACCTGAGGGTTTCAAAGAAATTTTGGACTTGATCAAAACACTTGTCGCCCAATCGAGTCCTCTCGAAAAACTTTTCTCTAAGGGTTCCTCTCTTCATCGGAACATGAGAATGAGCGTAGCCGCTTTCAATAAACCCAGCTCTTTCAAGTGTTTTCATGGCTGCTGAAAAGCCCTGCTCCGATTGCTTGATGCCCCATGATTCAAGAATCTCTCTTATTTCAGCACCTCTTCTCTTAGTCTTTCCCACAGAATCCAGAACACAGATCTGAAAACAAGTCAGGTGCGGGGTGAGCCCCCTATTATTGAACAAATTTTTGGGTGCATTGTTTTCTGGCAAATGCTTTCTCCTCTTGTTGGCTTAACTGATGTAGACATAACGATTACCAGAATAATGAACTTCAAGTCAACATCAGCTTCAATATAGAAGGTTACACATCAATGTCTCTCGATAAGAAATTTAACGCCCGTATGAAGCTCGTGGAAGCTGCCATTGACCTGCATGGATCATACTTGCGGCAGTATCTAAGGAACTTGACCAAACAGTCGCCCGACGCGGACGAATTGTTTGATGATCTTTTTCTTTTTGCGCTTCGGAGGTTTAAGGAATCGGATATCACCAATCTCGGCCTTCTGCGTAGGAAGGCATACCAGCTCTTTGTCGATTGGTGGAGAAAGCAGCGCCGGAGCCGCATCGTTTCAGTCGAGGAGTTACCGGAATCCCCGACAGACTTTTCAGGTTATGATGCCTACACCGCCGAAGAAGAAGCCGAATTCAAAATCCGGTTTTTTGATGAATACCAAGCCGAGCTGAGTGATGAGCAAAAAGACCTCCTTTGGCTTCACGCTCGACTTGGCATGACTCATATCGAGATTGGAAAGGAACTGAACCTGCCCGCCAGCACGGTTGGCGACAGACTCCAGGCCGCTCGCAAAGTCTTTGCAGAATACCTCCAGAATGGTTAACCTCCTTCCGAACGATGACAGACCCAATTCCAAAAGCGACTTTCGAACCCAGTGACACTGATCAAGTGATCAAACACTTCGGTAAATCGATTGGAGCTGAGCGCAAGCAATCACTAATGGCTAAGCTGGACAGAGAGCGAGATCGCTTCATTCAGGCAGAGCAAGCGAACTCGGAAGACAAATCACCGGACAAAGGGCCCGAGCGTTGAAATCATCAGAGTAAAAAAGCACCCCCGTTGCCGGAGGTGCTTGGAAGAAAAGTTGCCGACAGAGCTATCAAGCTCGACTTGGGCTGTTGTCCAGCCCTCGATCTTTCCGGTGTTGCGCCAAGTATCCCTTCATGTCGACTCCGATCTCTTTTTTAAAGTGAGTATCGATTTCTTGCTTGGCTTCATACTCGCTGATCCCTTTCCCAGCAGCGTAGCCAAGAGCGACTGGCTTTAGCGCATCAGCGTAGCGGCCATTCTCGTCAATGTGTTCCAAAAGGCGGTAGACGGTCTTCTTAGATTCCGGTGAAGCTTTGATGTGACCACTTTGATCTTTGGATGCTTTGTTGGTGGGTTCTTTCGAGGCACTCTCTGGATTTGGGGCTGTTGTAGTTTCATTCATAGTTCCTATTCGTTGTAGGTTTCGTCCTAAAGAACGTAAGCGTCATAAAATTGGGCACCTACCGCGCGGCGGCTTGATCCGCTAAAACGCAGGTCATGTCCACGACATCATCAAACCCACCGCCCGTGCGCTGCTCGGAAGTCCGCTTCGCTGAAGTTG
>Ga0222650_1000188_pt1 | contig 56919 bp, 39 predicted proteins | sample AntAcemetagen367_FD_179820 | JGI IMG/M metagenome (GOLD analysis project Ga0222650, IMG submission 179820) | Saline water microbial communities from Ace Lake, Antarctica - #367 | ecosystem: Environmental > Aquatic > Non-marine Saline and Alkaline > Saline | place: Antarctica: Ace Lake... | reverse complement strand
ATCTGGAGTATCTCGAACTCAAATTACGTCATCACTCGGGAACACGATCCTAACGCCCAGAGAGAAAATCCGTCATGCTCAACTGTCGAAGATCCATTTATTCCCTGTCGGAAAAAACACGACTCCCCCATTCCTCGTGAGAATCTTGAAAGAACTGGAGCAGAGAGATGACCGATCAACCGAGAATCCTCTCGATATTCTTGAGAAGCTTCGCGGCCTGAGTCTTGATGAAATCAAAATACTCAACCGTCAACTCATGTTGCATTGCCGAAGAAAAGGAAAGACTCTCGAAGAGCTTCCGTTTCAGGTTAGTCAATTGCTTCTTTTGGAAGCTGATCCGCTTTTCATCTTACTAAACGACGATCTAAAGCAACGATTTTTCGGGGCATGGAGAGCAAGCGCTCCAGCAGCATTCCAGTCACTGCTTCGAAGAAATCCGAAAGCAGCTCAACAATATTTCGAAAAAATCCCGCAACAAGATCTTCGTTCTCTCGGCTCCCCCTTTCGACAAAATCTATACCCAGATGATGGGTTACCTTTTCTCTCGTGCCCCAAAAGAAGTGGTCCACTCTTTCCTACTTGCAGAGGGTAGATATCCGAGTCTCCCCGATCGAAGTTCCCGCTGGCAACCTTCTTCCCTTGATCAAGTCATGCCATATGCCGAGCTTCTTAACTCAGTAGGTTGGTCTGGTCCATCACGGAACTCCGGTGGAACGAGGCTTCTTAACTCAGAATATTGGTCTACTTCATCCGCTGAGCGATTGCTCGGATGGGCATGCCGGGAGGCAGAACGCCTGGGAGGGCTTGAAGGCCTCGCCCACTTCTCAAAGATCTGGGCAGGGTCAGAAAAAAGCGAGGTTCAACAATGGAACTTTTTTCTCTCCCAAAAGAGAGACATTCGTAGCAGCAAAGATGCCGATCAACTCATGGAATTTTTGGCTGAAAACGATCAATCTGAGAACATTTCGCACCTTAGGTTCATGGCCGAGAACTGGGCTGGCACCGACTTAAAGGGCGCTTCCAACTGGATCAAGGAACAGCCACCGGGACCAGCTCGTGATCAGATGTTGGAGGGCCTCCTCAGTGGCCTTGATTGGGCTGATGAAGCCGCCGTCGATCAGTGGATTCCCTTGATTCACGATGACCTCGAAAGAGCAAAGCGTCTCAAAGCCATCGAAGACCGGGAAGCACCCTACCGGAAGTGAAAGAGTAGGCTGACACAGGGCGGGTATCAGGTTTGCTTTCAGGAATTTTATATTTAGGATTTACAAGAATCCTAAAACTCTCTCATGTCAGGAAAGAAAATTCCAATTATCGTCTGGCTCATTTGGGCCGCACTCGTTGTCTCAATCGGCGGCTCGCTTTGGCGGGGATATTGGTCGGCGGTCATGATTTCGTCGGTCACTCTTTTTCTCACTTGGCTCCCCATCGCCTACGCCGATCGATTCAGCATTAAAATCCCCACCCGCTTTGCAACGGCGGTCGTCGTCTTCATCTTCGCCACCCTTTTCTTGGGCGAGATCAAGGACTTCTATGGGCGCTTTTGGTGGTGGGATGTCATCCTCCATACCGGGTCGGCTTTTGCCTTCGGGCTCTTCGGATTCATCCTGATTTTCATGCTCTTCGAGGGCGACCGGTTCGCGGCCCCTCCCATTGCCATTGCCTTTCTCACCTTCTGCGTGGCCATGGCGATCGGCGGAATCTGGGAGATCTTTGAGTTCTTGATGGATCAATCCTTAGGAATGAACATGCAGAAATCAGGTCTCGTCGACACGATGTGGGACCTGATTGTCGATGCCATCGGGGCTCTCTTTGCCGCCGTTACCGGATTCCTTCACCTGAAAACCCCGCGTAATTCCGGGCTTGGGCTTTGGATCAAAGACTTTGTCGATAAAAACCGCAGCCGCTTCCGGAAGCTGGACGACAAAATGTCATGATCTTTCGATTGGAAGTGTGCGCAGTCCTCGCGTAGGGTGGCTGAACACTCAATGCAAAAACATTCAATCTTCCTGCTCCTTTTCCTGATCAAGGGGGCGATAGCGGCACCCTCCGATGATCTCCTCGCCTACTGGAACCTCGATAACAATGCCAACGACTCCGCTCCCTCTGGAGGGTCTGCGGACAATGGCACGTGGGTTGGGAACAGCGCTTACAGTTCCGCGGAAGCTCAATTTGGCTTTGCTGCGGCCTTGAATGGGAGCAGCCACATTGAGATCCCCAGCAGTAATGACATCGCACACGCCGGAGGAAGCCTCACCATCTCAATTTGGTGCCAGGTTGGCTCATGGGACCGGAGCTGGCAGTGCCTCCTCGGCAAAGGCGAGGGCTCAAACTACCGAATCGCCAGACGCAGTGACGATCTCCAAGAAATTTCCTACGCAGGAGGATCGGCTGATATCGCCGGTGGAGCCGTCAATGATGGTCAATGGCATCATCTCATCGCGATTTCCGAGGCCGGCGAAAACACCTTCTTGTATGTCGACGGTGTTCAAGTCGCTACGGGGATCGCACCAAGCCTCGCCGACGGTGGGTTCCCCTTACTCTTGGGCGAGAACCCACAAAGCACCGGAAGACAGTGGAATGGAGGCATTGACGACGTCGCTATCTTCGATGCTCCTCTCAGCGATCAGCAAGCCAAAGCAGTCTACCTTTTTGGAAACACCTACGGCTATCCCATGTCCGATGTCATCGAAATTTTAGACGCTCATGACGGCGGCGGATCGACCACTCTCGGCAATGAAACGTGGAACTACGAACCGACAAACACAAATTCGGGCACCTTCGTTTTACTCGCCGCAAATGGTAGCGGGGTCGACGTCGCAACCGGTCCCTCGGTGACGCAATTCGAAACCAGCCCGATCTTCATTTCCTCAGGTGGAAGCGCGACCTTATCCTGGCAGGTCACCCCACCTTACACCGCGCTCAACATCGACAACGGAGTCGGCAGCGTCCTCCCCCAGACCAATGGCAGCGGAGCTGGAAGTATCTCAGTTTCCCCCACAACCAGCACGACCTACTCTCTCACCGCAATCAATGCTGATGGTTCCACCATCCGCACTACGACATTATTCGTAGATGTCGATCCTTCGACCCCACGCCTCAATGAGTTTTCCGCTGACACCGCCGCAGATGGCCTCCTAGACGAAGACGGAAGCAACGAGGATTGGATTGAAATCTACAACCCCGGACCGAATGCCGCCGACCTCTCGACATTCTACCTCACCGACGACCCCGCCATCCCGAACAAGTGGGCTTTCCCGGCAGTCATCATGCCCGCCGACAGCTATCTCATCGTCTACGCTTCGTCAAAGAATCGCGCCGTCGCTGGGAGCCAACTCCACACCAATTTCAAACTCTCAGCCAATGGCGAGTATCTTGCTCTCACCCGCGACAATGGTAACGGCGGCTTCGTCATCACCGGAGAATTCACGCCTGAATACCCGCGACAGGAAGAAGGGTTCTCCTATGGCCTCGCCCCCAATGCGATCACCTTGGGCTACCTCGAAACGCCCACCCCCAATGCCGCAAACGGCCCGGTTGCGCAGGGCTTCGTAGCCGACACCACCTTTGATATTGATCGCGGTTTCTTTACCGCGCCCTTCTCTCTCGCCATCACCTCGCTCACTCCAGATGCCCAGATCCGCTACACCACAGACGGCACGGAGCCAACGAGCACCACCGGCTCGGTCTACTCCGCACCCCTAAATATTTCATCGACGACGACCATTCGTGCCGCCGCTTTTAAAGCAGGATTTTTTGAGACCAACGTCGATACCCATACGTATTTCTTTCTCAATGACGTCCGGACCCAATTCGCAGACGGAGCGGCCCCATCGGGCTGGCCCAGCGGATCATTGAACGGTCAGGTCTTCAACTACGGCATGGATCCCGATATCACGAATCGCTACACGCCGCAGGAAATGATCGACGCGTTATCAGCGATCCCATCGGTATCGATCACCACGCCCCAAGCGAACTTAACCGGAGGTGGTAGCCAAGGAATCTACGTCAATCCGGGACAACGGGGAAAGAGCTGGGAACGCCCCGCTTCCTTTGAGCTCATTCACCCGGATGGCACCACCAGTAATCTCCAGAGCAATTGCGGCATCCGGATTCGAGGTGGCTTTAGTCGCTCAACCGGCAACCCCAAACACGCCTTCCGTCTTTTCTTCCGGAGTGAATATGGGGACGGCAAACTCAACTACCCGATGTTTGGAGCAGAGGGGGTTGACCGCTTCGACAAACTCGATTTGCGAACCTCGCAAAACTACTCGTGGGCGTTCCAGAACGATGGTTCAAACACCTTCCTGCGCGAAGTGCTGGGCCGTGATTTACAGCGGACCTACGAACAACCCTACACCCGCAGCCGCTACTACCACCTCTATCTGAATCGCGTTTACTGGGGACTATTTATGAGTCAGGAACGGGCCGAGGCAAATTATGGTGAATCCTATCTCGGCGGCAATAACCAAGACTATGACACCATCAAGTCTGCCGGCGGCAGCAGCGGCTACAACACCGAAGCCACCGATGGCTCTTTTGCCACCGGGAGTGACTGGAACCTTCTCTGGAACCTTGCCCGGACGCAACAGGCCAATCCGAACCTCACCCGCTTCATGGAAATGCAGGGCTTGAATCCGGACGGGATCCGTAACCCTGCCCTGCCGGTCTTCCTCGATGTCAACAACCTGATCGAGTATCAAATGATCATCGGTTATACCGGAAACTACGACGCTCCTCTCTCAGACTTCGTGGGAGCCTCCAATAATTGGTATTCACTCCACAATCGCGTGAAAGACAGCTTTGGCTTCCAGTTCTTTGTCCACGACGGTGAGCACTCGATGGGAGCCGGCGGAAAATGGAATGGCGCGAACGACCGCATGAACACTTCCAACGGTTCGGGTAGCCGCGATACCTACAACAAGAGTAATCCCTCGTTCCTCCACTTTGACCTCGCTGAAAACACCGAGGAATATCGGATTCGATTTGCGGATCGCGCCCACAAGGCTCTCTTCAACGGAGGCACGCTGGAACCAAGCAGTGTCCTCGATCTCATGGAAACCCGTCGCGCCACGGTCGAGGATGTCATTATTGCCGAGTCGGCCCGTTGGGGGGACTCGAAAAGATCCAACCCGTTCGATGAGCAGGATTGGAACGGCGCCGTCAACAGCCTCACCAATACGATCAACGGGCGTAGTTCTGATTTCCTAGGGCACCTTCGCCTCGCCAATCTCTATCCGGATCTCGATGCCCCAAGATACACCCAGCATGGTGGCAGTATTGTCGCCGGCTCCACCATCGATGTCATCGCGCCGACCGCGGGCACGCAGGTCTACTACATGATTGGCACCGGTGACTCGGATGACACTGACTGGCAGGACGACCTTGATCCCCGCCTCCTGGGTGGAAGTGTCAATCCGGCCGCTTCCTCATTGAGCATCAGCGGTGGAGGCGGCGGTGGTGTCACGACGACAACCTATGTCTCAAATGGTGATAACTGGAAGTATCTCGACAATGGCAGCAACCAGGGGACCGCATGGCGCGCCTCGGGATTTAACGATGCTTCCTGGGCAAGTGGTGACGCCGAACTTGGCTACGGTGATGGCGACGAACAAACCGTCATCAACTCCGGACCCAATGGCGCTCGAATCGCGACCTCCTACTTCAGAAAACAGGTCACAATCCCCGACCCTTCTCTCTTCGGAGACTTCCTGCTGAGCGTGACCTATGACGACTCCTACGTCGTCTACGTGAATGGTTCGGAAGTGGCACGCCACTTCGCCCTGCCCGCAAACCCATCCTTCGACCTCTACTCGGGAAATACCGTGGGTGACAACGCAATCGAGAACATCCCCCTCTCTCCCTCGGACTTCTCAGCGGGAACCAACACCATCGCCGTGGAAATCCATCAGGGAAATAACGCCAGTTCCGATGTCAGCTTCAATCTTGCCTTGACGGGCCGCCCGTCTGGAAGCGGCTCAACCGTGACCCTCGATCTTCCGGATGCCATTAATGGCCCCTTGTGGATCAAAGCACGGACTTACAATAGCGCCTCCGGGACTTGGAGTGCCCTGAACGAAGCCTTCTTCACAACCGCCGGCCCCGCAAGTGCCGCCGACATCGTAATCAGCGAAGTCCACTACCACCCCACCGGTCCAAACGCTGCCGAACTCGCGGTGGACCCAACCTTTGATCAAGACGACTTTGAATTTATTGAGATCATGAACATCGGCATGACTACCGTTGATCTTGGCGAGGCCGCTTTTGTCCTCATCCCGATTGGGGATGAACTCGAAGGCGTCGAATTCATCTTCCCCCTCGGGACACTCATCGCACCGGGAGAGAGGTTCGTGATCGCAGCCAATCGCAGCGCATTTGCGACAAGATATCCCGGCGTAACGATCTCGGGTGACTACTCCAATCGGCTTTCAAACACCGGTGAATGGATCACCTTGGTCGATGCCAGTGGCAACCTCATCGACAGCTTCCGCTACAATGACATTGCGCCATGGCCGTTGACCGCCGACGGCGGCGGACCCTCGCTCGTGAGAGTGAACCCTGCTTCCGATCTTGACCCCACCCAGCCCTCGAGCTGGGTCTCAAGCCCCGCAGATGGAGGAAGCCCAGGCACTGCCGATGGCGGAACTCCGTTTCGTGGTGATCCCCTTGCTGATCTGGATGGTGACGGCTACGTCGCCATCGTGGAATACGCACAGGGACTTTCAGATACCATCTTCTCGGCCACCGAACACATCAGCTCTGCAACGGTCTCAGACAACGGCACCGTCTATCCCACCGTCAGTTTCCGGGCTGATCCTAATGCCATCGATGCCACAATCACCGTCGAAGCATCGCCTGATCTCCTCACGGGCAACTGGGTGGATGGAACACCCACCTTTGTCTTCATCCAAACGATCAATGATCCGGACGGAATCCCCCGTCACACCTATCGCCTCGATTCCCCGCTCGAAAACGTCCCCCGGCAGTTTTTCCGATTGAAGGTGACCTACTAACAAAAAAAGTCGCACCTTTTAAGGTGCGGCTTGAGGAAAAGAAAAAAAAGGGAAAGTCCGAAATTATCGGCAGCGGCGTAAGAGAGCAAGGCTGCCGAAAATCCCAAAGAGGGTCGATGACGGCCCATGAACAACCATTTCGCCCAGGGAAAGGATTGAGGAAATTTCGCTCGCATCCAAAACACGATCCCACTGGGCACCCTCATCAATAAAGCCATTCCACTCGCGATTGCTTGCACCGGTCTGAGGATTTGCTCCGATCAAGAAAGCGGCATCGACAGGAACGATGTTTCCTTGATCATTAATCATGACCCAGAGATATCTGCCAACCTGTATCGCGTAGGAACGGTCCTGAAACCACGCTTATGTTCTGCTAAACCATAAACCCTGGATGGGTTCACGAGATTTCTCGGTTCCTTTTCCTGTCAAGCTGAAGAATTCAAGCAAAGAAAAAGCCCCACTTCCGGTTCAAGGAAGCAGGCCCTAAAATCGATGAGAACGTCCTCCTAGAATTGGTAGTTCAAATAGAAGTTAAACTGACCTCCGTTATCAGCTTGCTCATCGGGAATCTCGACCGGGACGGCATAATCCACTGCGAGAGGTCCGAGCGGCAAATCAAGACGAAGACCAAGGCCAACGTCGCTGGCTAAAATACCACTACTGAAGTCCCAAGGATCTTCATTCACGAGTCCCACATCAAAGAAGACCGCACCACGGACCCGCTCCACGATTGGCAAGGTCAATTCAAGCGAACCAAACATGCTGGTTGCACCACCTAGGGCTTCCTGGGTTGCGTTAGGTCCTTCACTATCGCGAGGTCCGATGTCACGAAACTCGAACCCGCGGAGATCTCTCGCGCCACCGAGGAATTGGCGCTCGAAAATTGGAATTCGATCGCTGTCACCATGGGTATCTACCACCGCAAATGAACCACGAGCAGTCAGGATGGTGTCCCAGGGAAGATTCCAGTGCTTCGTGCCTGCTCCCGTAATCGTGAAGGTATCGACATCTCCACCGAGAACTCCCCCAGAATAAGTCATCCCCAGATCGACCTTATGACCACGACGCGGCAGCTTGTTACTATCACGGCTGTCATAAACGTAATTCAACGAGACGGCGCTACGGAGAAATTTATCGTCTTCGTCAAGAAAAGCCTGCGAGGTATCGCTTTCAGCCTGAACATCGATCGATTCAATTCGATACTCGCCCTTGACATAGGCTTTCCGGCCAACGGGCTTTCTCAGGAAAACCGAGGCCCCCACGTTGGTTTGATCAAACTCGGGACTTAGGAAAAGGAGATCTCGATAGTAAAGTTCGGTTCCCAGCGAGAGCTTCTGACCGAGGAACCACGGTTCGACGAGCGAAAGGCGGAAATCTGTCCGCTGGGCACCCGCTCTCAAACTCACACTGAAACGCTGACCGGCACCGGTGAAATTCCCCCAGTTCGTGATGTCGAAGTTCGACTGCTCTAGATTCACGAAGCCGACGATGTTATCAATCGAGCTGAAACCAAGACCGAAGTTGATCGATCCGGTTTTCTTTTCGCTTACGAGAATATTGACGTCCCGGAAGCCACTCTGCGAGCTGTTCGAACTTGTGACCTGGACGTCACCAAAGTAGTTCAGGTTTTGAAGCCGACGTTTTGTGGTGTCCAAATCGACCGAGTTGAAATTCTCACCCGGACGCATCGGCACTTCTCGTCTGATGACGCGGTCCTGACTCTTGGTATTCCCTTGGATATTGACCCGGCCCACCTTCTTCCGTGTTCCGGGAGTGATCCGGTAGAAAATATTAACCGTGGCACCATCGCCCTCGCGGACATCAGGCACGACCGAAACATCTGCATATCCCCGCGATCCGTAATAACTCCGGATCATCCGGATATCGTCGCGCATTTTCTTGGAGGAATAAGGCATCTTACCCACCAAACTCAGAGCCGGTAAAAGCTCCTCCCGCTTGAAGATCTTGATATTCGGGAAGCTGATGGCATTCACGGTATAACGCGGTCCTTCAATCACCGGAATGACCAGATCGACCCCATCACCCTTACGAGGCACCCTTTTCGGTGAACCCACTCTGGCTCGCCAGAAGCCCTTACTCTTATAAAAGTCCTCCACATTCTCGATATCTTCATCGAGGATCAACGAATTAATCCGACCCGATTTGGTAAAGAACGAGAACCATCCCTTCTGTTTGGTGGTCATTTCCTTCCGCAAATCCGCATCCTTAAGGGCACGGTTTCCTTCGAAGCGGATGTTAAAAACCTGGTTCTTCTCGCCCTCTCCGATCAGAAAAACAAGATCGGCGTAGCCCTGACGGCTGGTCGCCTGCAAGCGGTGCCCCACCGTGACATCCGGATATCCAAAGCCCTCGTAATACTTCTCAATATTACGGCGTGCTTTGATAATCTCGGCATCACTGAGGATTTGCCCCACCGTGACCTTCGTCTCAGCCGCCAGCTTTTTATCAGTGAAAGTGGTATTGCCATCGAAACCCAAGCCACGAATCAATGGCCGAGTGACGACCTCGGCGATCACCTTGACGCCCCCGTCCACGTCTTCCGCAAAAAATTCCACGTCATCGACCAAACCACTTGCATAGAGAGTCTTAATGTCTCCATCTAGGACAGTTTGGGAATAGGTCTTGCCGGGTGCGACGGCCATGTGCGTCCGCAGTCTCGCTTCGTTCACCGTTTTGGCGCCCCGATACCGGATCTGAACCGAGGTGATCTTTTTATCGTCAAATTGAGCCGTCTCACTCAGGAAATCCTGCGCCGAAGCGACCGTCACCATGACCGGGCTGGTAAATAAAAGACTACCAAGGGTGAAAGCCCTGAAGGATTGTTTCGGAGTGACAAATGATCGCATAAGGTAAGAAAAATCGTTATTGGGATTATTACGCCGATCACACCGTCTCCCGTCAAGATCAATGACCCGTCAATCTCTTCACTTCGGTCAACCAGAACCAAAAAAATGAAATCCCATTTCCATCCCTTGACCTCTTCGCACTTCCTCCCTAGCGTCTCGCCCCCCCGCAAAAAGCACAAGTTTAAGCCGTCATGAACATCCGCCTGGAGAAAAAAGAAAAATGCCTCACCACCCTGAGCATTGAGGTCCCCGCTGAAAAAGTCGCCGAAGAGCGCAGCAAGGTTATCAAAGCCTTTGTGACTCAGGCCCGTATCCCTGGCTTCCGCCCGGGTAAGGCGCCCAAGGCGGTCATTGAAAAAGCCCATGGAGCTGACATCACCCAAGAAGTGGAGTCCCGTCTCATTCAGAACAGCTTCCAGGAAGCGCTGAAGGAAAACAAGGATCTCAAAGTCCTCACCGTCAAAAACCCTGAGAACGTCACCCATCAAGCTGACGGTTCCTTCACTTTCGATGCCGATGTCATCACCTCCCCCGACTTCATCCTCCCTGACTATAAGGGCCTCGAGATCGAGATCCCCAAGGGAGAAGTCACTGACGAGGTCATCGTCGAGAATCTCGAGCAACTCCGCCAGCGCTTCGCCGACTACGAAGACATCGAGGGCCGCGCCGCCGAGCAAGGCGATCTCGCCATCATCGACTACACCGCCACCATCGATGGTAAGCCCCTCGACGAAGTCGGCGGCGAGCAGGCCAAGCCTCTTGCTTCCAACGAAGGCTACTGGATCCGCATCGAAGAAGAAGCCTTCTTCCCCGGCTTCACCGACGCTCTCGTCGGAACCAAAGCAAATGACGACAAGGAGATCACGATCACACTTCCCGATGACTTCCCCATCGAAACCATCCGGGGCATGGAGGCCGTCTTCGCCGTCACCGTCACCGGCCTGAAAACCGAAAAACTCCCAGAGCTCGACGACGACTTCGCGAATCAAATCGAAGCAGGCAAGTCCCTCGATGACATCAAGGCTCTCATTCGTGACGACCTCGATATGCGCCAAAAGCGCCAAATCGAGGAAATTAAGATCAACAGCGTCCTCGCCAAGCTCAATGAACTCGTCGATTTCGACGTCCCCGAGGACTTCCTGAAATCCGAGACCCAAAGCCAGGCCGATGCCATGGTTCGCGAAGGAATCGAAGCAGGGATGAGCGAGGACGAAGTTCAGGAGCGCCAAGCTGGGCTCTTCGACGAAGCTCAGGGCCGTGCCAAGAACAGCCTCAAAACCAACTTCCTTCTCACCGAAATCGCCGAGAAGGAAGAGCTCAAGGTTGAGAACAGCGACGTCCTCCAGCGCGTCACTTTGATGGCCAAACAAGCTAAGAAGCCCGTCAAAGGCTTCATGAAAGAGCTCCAGAAAAACGGACAGCTCGGAAATATTCGTCAAAATATGCTCTTCAGTAAGGCCATTGACTTTTTGGTCGAGCACGCGACCGTGACGGAGGTTGAACCTGAAACTGAAGAAAAATAATTCATGATCCCCACCTCTCATTCCGGAGCCTCAACTCCGCAAAACAACTACTACATCCCCACCGTCATTGAGTCCGATGGCCGGGGCGAACGTGCCTTTGACATTTACTCGCGTCTCCTCAAGGACCGCATTATTTTCATCGGCACCGGCATTGATGATGGCGTCGCAAACTCCGTCATTGCCCAGATGCTCTTCCTCCAGATGCAGGATCCTAAGAAGGACATCCACATCTACATCAATTCACCCGGTGGTTCGGTGACGGCAGGTCTTGCGATCTACGACACCATGCAGTTCCTCACTTGTGATGTGAACACCTACTGCATCGGCATTTGCGCTTCCATGGGCTCGGTCCTCCTAACGGCCGGCACCAATGGCAAGCGCTTCGCGCTCCCAAACTCCCACGTCATGATTCACCAGGTCAGCGGCGGAGCACAGGGAACGGCAGCCGACGTCGAGCGCACCGTCGAGTTCATGTATTCCCTCAAGCGGCGCCTCAACGAGATCCTCGCCCACCACTGCGGCAAGACTTCCGAGGAACTCGAGACCGCCTCGGACCGCGATAATTACATGTCGGCCGCCGAAGCCGTCGCCTTCGGCTTGGTCGATAAAGTCCTCGAGAACCGTAAGGAACTCCCGGAACCACCGAAAGAAAGCTAGTCGGGCGCTCTCAAAAATTTGATCAAGCGGCAGTTCTCGGACTGCCGTTTTTTTTGACCTTAGTCCTTGGCAGGATGGCGGTATCCCTCCCGATAAGACCTCGCCAACCGCCCGTTAGATTCATCATCTCCCGTGATTTTCGTCGCCTTGGCATCCCATCCCAACGACCGGCCCAGTTCTTGCGACATATTTGCCAAAAGACAGGCCGACGTTGACCGATAGCCCTCTTCGATATCCGCCACGGGCCGCCCCCGGTCTACGATTCTCGCAAGTAAATCACGCATGTGCTCCCGCGCCGCAGGAGCAACGTGTCTCTCGATTCCCTCTTCAGTCTTATCTTCGGGATACTCCTCGAGCTCGAAGACGACCTTCCCGCTCAGCTTCGTACCACCCTTTCTCAGGAGGAACTCCCACTTGTGAATGACCGTCGGGGGCTTTTTCTTCGAGAGCTGCCTCGTTGCCACTAAATCGGCCGCTCCTGCCAACATTCTCGAATCGACATCGCACAAACCAACGACATCCACCGGGGCCACCTGCACCAGCCTCAAAAGATCGACCGTGCCATACCAACCCGTCCCGATCAGCGCAACCCGTTTCCTGGCATCACCAAATTCGCCATACTTCGCACCGCGTGACCGGGAGGTCGTTAAAAAAGGAGCTGCCGCAAGGGCCGTCGAGCCACTGACAAAGGAACGTCGCTTCATGACCGAAAACTCTGACGAATTCGCGGGCGCTGGTCCAATACTTCACTCGACCGGCCTACTTTTCTGGAGATACTCAGCTTCCATGAATTGGAAAAGAATCGCTTTTGGAAAATGGTCCTGGAAGCGCCCCTTCTACACCCTCGCCTCGGTCTACCTCCTTCTCGCCATTTTCATCTCGTTTATGGCCGATGGCATGATCTTTCAGCCTCCCGGAACAGCATACCCAGAAAACCGTGCGGGCTTCACAAAGCTTGGTGAGGGAGAAAACGAAGTCGCTATTTTCCACCTTCCCGCTGGCCCCGGAATGCCCACCTTACTCTGGTCACACGGAAATGCCCAGAACCTCGCCTCGGTCAAATCAGCCCTCGAGTCATTTCACATCCAAGGCTTCGGAGTCATCTCCTATGACTACCCCGGGTATGGCGAGAGCGGCGGCACCCCAAACGAAGAAGGCTGCTACCAGAACATCCAAAAAGCCTATCAATACCTGACTCAGGAAGCCATGGTCGACCCGGGTGAAATTATCCTCGTGGGTCATTCCGTCGGCACCGGCCCCACCTGCTGGCTGGCGGCCCGCGAAAAACACGCAGCCGTGGTCCTCATCTCGCCCTTCCTGAGCGCTTTCCGCACCGTCACGTGGTTTCCACTCTTCCCGGGCGACCGATTCCCGAACTACAAAACGATCAAAAAAATTGAGACTCCTCTCCTCGTCATCCATGGCGAGGAGGACAAAGTCATTCCCTTCTCCAACGGCAAAGCCCTCTTTGAACTCTCACCCTCCGCTGAGAAAACTTTCCTCCCCGTTCCCCATGCCGGACACAACAACCTCTTCATCAGGGGCGACTTCGACCTCGCCAGCCTCATCCTTGAACTCAATAAAAAATAAGGATTTTGGTTCAATCCCACCGTCATCGGTGAGCTTGACGAAAGAGCGCAACTCTTTAGTTTTTGCAAATGAGTAACCAAGAGTGGCGTGTTTTAGACGGAGAAGGGAACGAACAAGGGCCCTACTCCTTCGGAGATCTTCAGAGCTATTACACCTCTGGGAACATCACACACGAGACCATGATCTGGACCGAGGGCCTCGCCGAATGGGTCCCTGCCGGACAGGTTGAAGGCCTCCTGCCTGATATGCCCCAGGTCGTCGCGCTCGCGCCCGCTGTCGCGCCCATCGCTCAACCCGCCGCCGCCGGGGGAATGCACCTCAGCCCCCAGATCCCGGGAGCCACAGGAGCTCCCCAAGGTCAAAAAAACAAGAACGGCGCGCCCACGTGGATCAGCGCCGTCACCATTCTCAGCGGAGTTGTCGCACTCGTGCTCTTCTTTTTCCCTTGGGTCTCCCTCTCCCAAGACATCAGCCTGACCATGGAAAAAGACATTGTGAACCTTTTCACCCAGACCGGAATGCAATCCATCACCCAAAATGAATCAATGGCCGACGAAATGATCGCGGCCGCTTCAACGAAGAGCGATCTCAGCGAAGATGAGCCTAAAAATAAAATAGCAGAAAAGGAAAAAGAAGCAGAAGAGGAAGAGGATTCCAAACCCGCTTACGAAAAATCGACGCTTAATCTGATTGCCCTAATCGGAATAGCCCTTGGTTTGATCCTAGCTTTGATTGGATTCCTCAATCAAGGCAGGTCACTCATTCTGGTCTCCCAAGTCCTTTTCGTCTCTGCTGCCATTCTCATCAGCACCCAGATGGCCATGCAATTTCCCATCATTGCCAAATATATCGAGCGGCAAGAGGAGGTGAATAAAAACGCGGAAGAATTCTCCAAAACCCAAGAGGAACTGGCTAAGACTTCCACAAAAACCACCGAGGCTGGAGCCCAAGCTGCCGCAGAAGCGGGGGACAAAGAAACGGACGCTGAACTCAGTAATGAGGCCGCCAAAACCGAAATGAAGAATGTCCTTGTTCAGACGAAGCAAAAGCTCGCCAATCGCTACCAGACCACTTTCGAACCGAGCTGCTTCGTCACCATCGGACTCCTCGGATGCTCCCTCCTACTTCTCGTCGTAACCATGGCATCAGGCGATGCCTCGACAATCATCATTCCCCAGCCCGGAACTCCACTTCAGCAAGGCGGGCAACCGCAGCAGCCCCAACAAGCGGGCAGCGGACTTAAATTCCACTAAGACCCAAAGGGCCAGAAGGTCTTCAAAAGGTTCTTCATCTTACCGGCGGCAATCGACGGGCGCTCCTCATCGAGGATTTGCGCGTATCGGATCAAACCCAGCGCCGTGGCGTATTGAGGGTCCTTAAAGTAAGCGTGCACCCCACTCACATCAGGTTGCTCCGGCTTGTAAACCGGGAGGTCAAAAACTTCACAAGCCAACTCACCAATGCCACGCATCTGACTGGAACCTCCGGTCAAAAAGACCCCCGTTCCAATCTTCTCGAGAGATCCTTCCGGTAAACCTTCAATCACGAGGTCAAAGGCCTCTTCAAGACGCCCCCGGATGACATCATTCAGGATCTGACGATTGATCTCAATCGGAGGAAAACCCTTCTCGTCCTCCACCTTCACAATCCCCACCGAACTCGCCGGATCCGCCGAAGCATTCCCCTCGGCAATCTTCACCTTCTCGGCCTTTGAAAAAGGAATATGCGTCACGAGGTGAATGTCATTGGAAACGTGATTCCCGCCCACCGGCACACACCCCGAGGCCGCAATCGCCCCGTCGAGGTAGAGAACGTAATCGGTTGTCTCCCCACCGATATCAATCACCAAGGCACCATCCTCCTTACGCTCCCGATTTAGGCAAATCTGGGCCGAAGCAATCGGAGCAAAGACGACATCATCGACATCCAGCGGAATCTCACGAACACACTTGATGCTATTTTGAATCCGAGTCCGGACTCCGTGCACAATGTGATAATCAGCATCGAGAGTCCGCCCCAGCAAACCATAAGGGACAGTTGAGTGAGCCTGGCCATCCAGGGTAAAGTGCCGCGCCAAGTGGTGCAGGTAAACATGATCGCTTGGAATTGCGATATCCCGGGCGATCTCCTTGACATCCTCGAGATGATGGCGGTCCACTTCCTGTTCGCCCTCCGGCAGTCGAAAAGTCCCGGTATTATTGACCCCCTTAATATGAGCTCCGGTGACTGCGAGAAAGACACTCTTGATCACGACATCACTCACGTCCTCCGCCTCCAACAACGCTGATTTGACGCACGCCCGGACCTGCTTGTAGTCGGCAATTTCGCCCTTCCGCACACCGGCCGAACGCGTCTCCCCCATTCCGAGAATTTTTGCCGACTCATCAGGCTTGATTTCCGCCACAACCATGACCGTTTTGGTGGAGCCAATCTCGAGACCGACGTGAATCTTAGAACGTGCCATTTGCTTAAAATAAAAAGTGTAACTTCAGCGATAGTGAACCGGAATGAAGCGACGGGGAATAAGATTTACTTTATCGAGATCTTTCGCCTGACGGCGGGCATGTAAATTAGCCTTAACGAGAGTATCTAGCTGCCTTTCCTGATCGTAATAAGAGAGGGTCGCGAGAACACCACCGAGAGTCTTCATCTCAAGCATGATTTCATCCTTCACCACCACCCAAGCCGGGCGATCAATGCCAACCAACCTTTCGTTGGCGAGCTTCACCAGATCAAAGGCAAATCGTAACCCTTCATGTTCGATCGCCTCTCCGGGTAAAATATCGTTCGGCTCTGCCGTCTGCACCATGATCACCGGCAGCTTCAAGCCAGCTTCCCAAAGCTCGCCGGAGTCACATTGAAAGGTCACCCCTTCTTCGTCCACCATGAGACCTGAAGACCGATCCCGCTCTTTAATCCCCAGCGAGCGGCACGCCACCCACGCCACCGGCCGCCGTTCATCGACTTCGATCTTCAAAATCCCGGGAAGCCGGCGGCTCACCTTAGCACTCCTGATCTCCGGAAGAGCTTCAATTGACTTCTTCAATTCATCGGTATCGATCGCAAAAATCGTCTTCTCCAAATCAATCCCCGTCTTCGCCACAAACCGCTCGTGGGTCAAAAACTTTGTCCCCTCACCATCAGGATTAAAAATCTCCACCTTGCTCACCACGAACTCATCGTTTTCGACGAAGAGCTTCTGCCATCCATAACCCAAGCCGATTCCCACCCCAACCATCACCAAAATGGCAATCCCCAGCTTCATGAAGCGGGCCGAAAACTTCACCATGTCAAAAAAGACAATGCGAGGAGAGCTCACCTTCAGGTGAAGCATCCGCTCGCGTGATTTGCGAGTTCTGGCTGATGTGCGACGGGAGAACATGACATGAAGGTTTTTAAGGCCGGGCGGCCAACGATAACTCGGCAATCTTCACGCAAAGATCCCCAAATGGATAACCTGCTTCAGCCGCTCCCATCGGAAGGAGGCTGGTTTCGGTCATTCCCGGAATGGTATTGGCTTCTAAAACGTAAGGACTTCCAAAGGAATTCAACAACACATCGACGCGCGAGTAAACCTCAATCCCCAAAGCATCGTAGGCTTTTTTCGCAGCAGCTTGCACCACCGCCGTCTCCTCTGCCGTCAAATCAGCGGGACAGGTATACTGACTCCCAACCTCTTTTCCACTCAACCACGGATATTTTGTTTCCATGTCATACCATTCGCCTTCCGGCGGCGCAATCTCGACCACCGGGAAAACCTCCCCATCTAAAACGCCCACCGTAAGCTCTCGACCCTCCACAAATTCCTCAACGAGAAGGTCTCTGCTGAACTCCGCAGCATGCTCGATCGCCGCCATCGCTTCATCTGCGACTTTCACCACCCGAATCCCCACACTCGATCCCTCACGAGGCGGCTTCACCACAAAGGGCACCGGCATCCCGGGCAATTTCGCCCCTCCCGAGCAATCCAGAAGCTCCGACCTTGGAGTGGGGACCCCATGCGAAACAAAGCATGCCTTACTGTGATTTTTATCGAAAGCGAGCTCGCTGCTCGCCACCCCGGCCCCGGTATACCGAATCCCAAGCCCTTCCAAATGTCGCTGCAATCCCCCGTCTTCACCAAAAGTCCCGTGAATGACATTGAAAGCCAAGTCCGTCCCCTGAGGCATCTCCGGCTCAAGATTCACCACCTCCACTCCCACCGCATTGTAGCCCTTCTCCTGAAAAGCCCTCAGCACCGCCTTACCTGAGGCCATGGAAACCTCCCGCTCAGCTCCCGGTCCACCCATTAAGACCGCAATCAGCATTTCTTTGCTCAAATTCATCGTGCCCCAAACCTCTCTCCTCAAATCCCATCTTTCAATTTTCAAATTTCGTATTTGAATGAAGCCATCCCATGGCCGACAAAAAAAAAACCACCCCCAACCGATGGCTCTATTGGTTGGCGGCCATCTATTTACTTTTCTTTGTCTTCGTTTTTCAAGGAAAGGACCTCTATTTCCCCATCCGAATGGCTGGATTTTTCCTACTGGCCCAACTCCTCGTCCAAGTCATCTTCCCTCAGTTCCGCTGCTCAAAAAACGCAAACCTCAATGTCGCCTCCATCATAATCGTGGGCGTCATCATTCTCTCTCTCGAATAATGAAATTACACCTCGGCTTCATAGCCCTCATCACCCTCGCCTCCGCCCAGGATCGCCCCAATGTCGTCATCGTCGTCACCGATGACCAAGGCTACGGCGACCTCGCCTGCCACGGCAACCCCGTCATCAAAACCCCCAATCTCGACAAACTCTACTCCGAGTCAACCGTCCTCACCGACTACCACGTCGCCCCCACTTGCTCACCCTCCCGCGCCGCCCTCCTGACCGGCCATTGGACCAACCGCACTGGCGTCTGGCACACCATTCAGGGCCGCTCCATGATCCGCGAGAATGAGGTCACCCTCGGCCAGCACTTCGCCAAAGACTACGCCACCGCGATGTTCGGAAAATGGCACCTCGGCGATAACTTCCCCTACCGTCCCGAAGATCGCGGATTCGAAGAAGTCTACCGCCACGGCGGAGGCGGCGTGGGACAAACTCCCGACCTCTGGGATAACTCCTACTTCGACGGCTCCTACTTCCACAACGGTAAGATCGTTCCCGCCAAAGGCTACTGCACCGACGTCTTCTTCCGGAAAGCCCAAGACTTCATAAGGGCCAAAGCCGCCACCAAGGAGCCCTTCCTCGCCTACATCTCCACCAACGCCCCCCACGGCCCGCTTCATTGTCCGCAAAAATACTTGGACATGTATCAGGACCAAAAGGCCGACATAGCCGCCTTTTTCGGCATGATCACCAATATCGATGACAACGTCGGTGCCACTCGCAAGCTCCTCGCCGACCTCGGCATCGCGGACAATACCCTCTTCATCTTCACCACCGACAACGGAACCGCCACCGGCGCAAACCTCTTCAATGCCGGCATGAGAGGGCAAAAAGGTTCCGAATACGACGGTGGCCACCGCGTCCCCATGTTCATCCACTGGCCCGCGGCAGGACTCGATAAGCACCTCAAATTCGAGCCCCTCTGCCACGCCGTCGACTTCGTCCCCACCCTCCTCGACGCCTGTAAAGTCGAGAACACCGCCAACGTCAAATTCGACGGCTGGCCCCTCCAAAGACTCTTTAACCCAAAGATCGAATACGAAGAGGTTGACCGCTTCCTCATCACCGACTCCCAGCGCCTCGTCGACCCAGTCAAATGGCGTAAGTCCGCCGTCATGTCCCAACAATTCCGCCTCATCAACGGCCAAGAACTCTACAATATTAACGCCGACCCCGGTCAGAAAAACGACATCGCGAAAGCCAACCCCGGGCAAGTCGCCAAAATGCGCGCTTTCTACCACAAATGGTGGGCCGAACTCGAACCCACTTTTACCCAAACTACCGAGATCCACCTCGGCCACCCCGACCACCCCAAAGTCACCCTGACTTCCCACGACTGGCTCAACGCCGCCCCTCCCTGGAACCAAGGCATGATCCGCAAAGCCCAAGGCTCCCACAAAAAGAAATTCGGCGGACACTGGGCCATCAAAGTCCTCGAAGAAGGCACCTACAAAATCTCCCTTCTCCGCTACCCCGAAGAAGCCAACCTCCCCATCAACGCCACCGTTCCCGCCGGTAAAAACGTCCCCGGAGCCAGAAAAGCCTTCCGCACCAACCCCGGCGTCACCCTCGAAGCCACCACCGCCGCCCTCCTCCTCAACGGCAAAGAAGTCGCCACCAAAACGGTCGGTAAAAAAGACACCGCCATCACCTTCACCACCAAGCTCACCAAAGGCTCGCACGCCCTCGCCCCCATCTTCCGATCGGCCAAAGGCGAAACCGGAGCCTTCTACTGCATCGTCGAAAAACAACGATAGCTATAAGCTCCCACTTAACAAAAAACCTCTCCGTCTCCGCACCGCTGCCTGAGGCTCCCCTTCAACCAAACATCCAATATTCACGATTGGATGTTCAACGTTCCCCGTTCAATCTCTCTCGCCTCATGCTCGCCTTCTCAACCTGCTGGAACAATTCACGCCACACCGACGGCGAGGAAATGATCGACGAAATCCTCGAACTCGGGTTCGACACCCTCGAACTTTCACATGGCATGACCGTCGCCAAGCTCCCCGGCATCCAGCGCGCCTTTGCTTCCAAGAAGTTCAAATGCGTTGGCGTCCATAATTATTTCCCCTCGCCCACCGAGGTCATGATCGATGCGCCCGACGCCTACGAATTCTCCTCTGACAACGCCCCCGAGCGCAACAAAGCCTTCCGCGAAACCCTCAAGACCCTCAAAATCGCCCAACAATTCGAAGCCTCCTACGTCGTCCTCCACATGGGATCCGTCGCCCCCATGCCTCATAAAAAGTGGACCGGAGCCCTCACCAAAAAGCTCGCCGCCGGTGAGCAACTCACCGACGCGTATGCCGATGACAAACTCGCCTGCGTCAAACGCCGCGAAAAATACGGCCCTAAATACTACCAACGCGCCATCAGGACCCTTGAACGTCTCATCGAACCTGCCAAAGAAGCCGGCGTCATCCTCGCCGTCGAGTCCCGCTCGAGATACGAAGACGTCCCCGATGAAGCCGAAATGGTCGCCCTACAGGAACACTTCGTCGATTGCCCCCAAATTGGCTATTGGCATGACTTCGGCCACGTCGGTCTTAAGCACAACCTCGGCCTTCTCGATCACAACGAATGGCTCGGGAAAATGGCGCCCTACCTCATCGGAGCCCACCTCCACGACGTCCAATGGCCCAAGCGCGATCACCGCGTCCCCTTCACGGGATCCCTCCCCTACGAACAACTCCTCAAGCATTTCAAACCCGAAATGCCCTTCACCTGGGAACTTTCCCCCACCCGGAAAACCGAGCAAATCCTGCCTGCCGCGCAACTCTGGCGCCAAAAGTTCCCCGAGACCTTGGCATAAACGTAGTCGTGGCAAGGGCCCCGCTTCACAACCAAGCCCCTCTCACCATCGTCAATCCGCTCAAAGAAGGGCCCTCTCCAGAGTGCCCTCCCACCCCCCCGCAACCAAGCTTCTACTCGTTCTGTCGTCAAAGCCCCCAACCAAGCCACCTTCGAGAGTCAAAATTGGACGTTCGACGTTCGACGTCATTTCCTCTCTCCAACGATTTCCCTTCTCAAGAATCCGTGTTAACCATTCCGGCTGACATGAAACACGAAACACTCTGCCTCCACGGAGGCCACCAGCCTGACTCCGAAACCCACTCCCGCGCCGTCCCCATTTACAAAAGCACCGCCTTCGCCTTCAACGACACCGAGCACGCCGCCAATCTCTTCGCCCTCAAGGAACTCGGGAACATCTACAGCCGAATCACGAACCCCACCAACGGGGTGCTCGAAAAGCGCATCAGCCTCCTCGAAGGCGCCCATGAACTCGCCGGCCTCGCCCATGCCTCCGGCACCGCCGCCATCTTCAATTCCATCATCAACCTCGCCAAGGCCGGTGACAACATCGTCTCCGCCCGTAATCTCTACGGCGGATCCTACACCCAGTTCAAAGACATCCTCCCTGCCCTCGGCATCGAAGTCCGCTTTGTCGACTCGCAAAACCCCGAAAATTTCGCCGCTCAAATCGACGATAAAACCCGCGCCCTTTTCTGCGAAACTGTTTCCAACCCCGCGCTCGAAATCACCGACCTCGATGCCGTCGCCGACATTGCCAAAACACACGGCATCCCCCTCATCGTCGATTCCACCTGCTCCACCCCTTACCTCACCCGCCCCCTCGACCACGGAGCCGACGTCGTCGTCCATTCTCTCACGAAATGGCTCGGCGGTCACGGCACCGGCCTCGGTGGCATCGTCATCGACTCCGGCCGCTTCAACTGGGCTGGTGGTAAGCACCCCCTCTTTGATGAACCCGACAATTCATACCACGGCCTCCGCTGGGGACACGACCTCCCCGACATGCTTTCCCCCCTTGCCTACATTCTCCGCATGCGCACCGGCCCCCTTCGCAACCTCGGAGCGTGCATCTCACCTGACAATTCTTGGCAATTCCTCCAAGGCATCGAAACCCTGCCCCTTCGCATGGAGCGCCACTGCGAAAACTCCCTCGCTGTCGCCAAACACCTGAAAGAACACCCCAGCGTCGAATGGCTCCGCTTCCCCGGCCTCGAGGACGACCCCGAATACGCCAAGAACCAAAAATACCTCCGCGGCAAAGGCGGCAGCGTCGTCGTCTTCGGCATCAAAGGCGGAGCCGAAGCCGGAGCAAAGTTCATCAACACTCTCAAGCTCCTCTCCCACGTCGCCAACCTCGGCGATGCCAAATCACTTGCGATCCATCCTGCCACCACCACCCATTCCCAGCTCACCTCCGAGCAACAATTAGCCGGCGGGATCCGCCCCGAACTCGTCCGACTCTCCATCGGTATCGAACATATCGACGATATCCTCGAGGACATCGACCAAGCCCTAGCACAAGCCTAGGGACTTCAACGACAGACAGAGCATACAAATAGCAGCAGCTCGGTCGGGGGCTGAAGAATTCCGTATGACCTTCTTCAAAAGTCTGGCCAGTCGCGCGACTTCCTCCCCCCTTCCGTGGCCCAAAAGCCCACCACCTACAAAATGAACTCCTTAAAAATCCCAGAAACCGCCGGCGTCATGCTCCTTCCCGACACCGTCCTCTTCCCGCACGGCGGCATGCCGCTCCACATCTTCGAGCCCCGCTACCGCCAGATGCTCGATGAGGCCCTCGAAGGTGACTGCATGTTCTGCGTCGGCAACCTCCTCGGCGGCGACAGTTCCGATCCCGATCGCTACGCCGCCCCCGTAGGAACCATTGGCCTCATTCGCGCCTCCCGTGAGTCCGATGAAGGCACCTCCAATCTCCTCCTCCACGGCGTCTTCCGCGTCTACTTCGAGGAATGGCTCGATGACAAGCCCTACCCCCACGCCAAAATCCGCCCCGTCCTCGACACCACCCTCACCGCGTCCGAAGAAAAAGAAGCCCTCAACCACCTTCGCCGCGCCATCAACCGCGCCCTCGCCAGCTTCCCCGCTGAAGTCAACGAGCAGATTAACGCGACCTTGGACAAAGCCGGTGACTCCGCCACCTGCTCCGACGCCGTCGCCCAGCAATTCATTCATGATCCGAATGACCGCCAACGCCTCCTCGAAACGCCCGAAGTGAGAAAAAGAATCGATTTTCTCATTCAGTTTCTAGAAAACGCAGGTCCTCCCGTCTAAACCCTTATGAAACAACTCCTGTGCCTCCTTCTCCTCGTCCCTGCCCTCCACGCCCAAACTCTTGGCGGCTTTGAATCCTTTTCGGTTCAGAGCAATGCCGAAAGCTGGGGATTTTATAACTATGCCAATGAAGAGGCCTTTGTTGCTCCCTGGAATCTCTCCAACTCGGACGACCCCGAAATCTACGCCTTTTTCACCGAAGACTCCGGGGTTTCTTTGTTTGCCGATGAACTCTCTTCCGGTGGCTCCTTCGTTGGCAGCTACGCCGACGCCGGAATCGACACCATCATCTGCGATATTTTTGTCGAAGACCTTGCCTCTTTTAGTGACGTAGAATTCTATCTTTTGGCCGGAGGAACCTTTTATTACACGAACTTTTACGTCCTGGATACCGCCGGCTGGACAGGACTCACCAGCTCCTTCTCGAAAGACCCCTGGTATATTTATGACGAAAATGATGGTGAATACCTCGAAGTCAATTTGACCCCGATAATTTTGAACGACGTCACCGAGATTGGCCTCAACTTCTATCCCGCCTCCGCTGCTGCCGACGGCAAGGCTGTCGCTCTCGACAACTTTTCGCTTTTGCCCAATCTCGACCCTCCCGCAGTGTCGATCACAACATCCTCCGACTCGGCCGAACTTTCCTTCACCGGGATCGAGGGCATCGAATACACCCTCCAAACGAGCCCGTCACTTGAGGCAGATTCATGGACCAGCGTCGGGTCACCTTTTGAAGTCTCGGGCTCTTCTCAAACGACCCTCCCTATCGCCAACAAAAGCTTCTTCCGCGTCCTCGCCCTCCCTTTCTACATCGAAACGCCCTAAACAGGCTTCTCGCAACCCCTCAACCCAACACGCCCAAATCTCACTGTTCGTGTCAAGATCTCAGATCTCACCCTCCTCCCGTGGCCCAACTCCCATTCTCTGACTAAAAAAAACTTTCGCCATTCCCCCTTCTCTGCCTTATCCCAATCCCGATGAAAATCGTGGTCGCATACTCCGGAGGTCTTGACACCTCAGTCCTCCTTCTCTGGCTCAAAGAAAAATACAACGCCGAAATCATCGCCTACTGCGCGGACGTCGGCCAAGCCGAGGAACTCGATGGCCTCGAAGCCAAGGCCCTCGCGACCGGTGCTTCCAAATGCTATATCGGCGATCTCAAAGAAGAATTCGCTGCCGACTACATCTTCCCCATGTTCCAGGCCAATGCCGTCTATGAAGGCCGCTACCTCCTCGGAACCTCCATCGCCCGCCCCTGCATCATCAAGGGCATGCTCGAAGTCGCGATCGCCGAAGGTGCCGACGCCATCGCCCATGGAGCCACCGGCAAAGGAAACGACCAAGTCCGCTTCGAGCTCGCCCTCAACGCCCTCGCTCCTGATATCAAAATGATCGCCCCTTGGCGCGACGATTCCTTCCGTGAGGAATTCCCCGGCCGCGCCGAAATGATCGCTTACTGCGAAAAGCACCACATCGACGTCCAGGCTTCCAAGAGCAAACCCTACTCGATGGACCGCAACCTCCTACACATCTCCTTCGAAGCGGGCGCCCTCGAGGACACCTGGTATGACGGCACCACCGAGAAAGACACCGATATGTATGTCCTCTCCGTTTCGCCCGAAGACGCCCCAGACACTCCCGAGTATCTCCAATGCCTCTTCGAAAAAGGTAACATCATCGGCCTCAAAAACGACACGCTCGCCAGCTACATCACCGAACTCGCTGACTTCGATGTCAAAGGCGAGCAGGACGGCTACACCCTCCTCACCCCTTACGGCGTCATGCGCGTTCTCAATCACCTCGGCGGTAGACACGGCATCGGCCGCATCGATATCGTCGAAAATCGCTTCGTCGGCATGAAGTCACGCGGCATCTATGAGACCCCCGGCGGCACCATCCTCCTCGCGGCCCACCAAGATCTCGAGACCCTCACCATCGACCGCGACGCCCAACACCTCCGCGACAGCCTCATCCCGACCTACGCCAAGCTCGTCTACAACGGCTTCTGGTTCGCCCCCGAACGCGACGCCCTTCAAGCCCTCGTCACCGAAACCCAAAAAACCGTCAACGGGGAAGTCCGACTCAAGCTTTACAAAGGGAACATCATGAACGCCGGACGCCGTTCTCCGAACAGCCTCTACGACGAAGACATTGCCACCATGGAAGGCGGCCAGGAGGAAGCCTACAATCAAAACGACGCCACCGGCTTCATCGCCCTCAACGGACTCCGCCTCAAACAATTCGCCCGCGTCAATCACAAGTAGAAAAAAACCTTTCATCCCCATACAGAGCGATACCTTGAGAAGGGTCTCGCTCTTTTTTATGCAACTGAGTTCCCATTAACACGCTATAAGTTGATATCTTTTTACCCACAAGTGACTTAGAGCGATCCAATTTTTTCCTTGCGAATCAGCACCACCACTATCTACTTCTTCCAATGAAATTGTTCCTTAGTGGGGATATCAAAGCCCCATTTTTATGGAGCCTTTTTTTAATGACGTCCTCGCTCGGAGTCGTCTCGGCCCAGGAGATCACCGAGTCGCTTAAAACCACCGAACCTACGATCGAAGGAGTCCCGGAAGGGCTCCAAGACTCTCTTCGAGAGGCTCTTGAAAGTGGCGACCACGCTCTCTCAGAAGCACAAATTCGGCAAATCCTCAGCAACGGGAACATCGAAATCACTCCTTCGCAAACCCTGGGAAAGAAGGACTACACCGAGGCTTTTCAAAAAATCATCGACCTTGGGTTCCCTGACGCCAAGGGCGCAAAGTATGTCAATCTGACCTTCGCTGAAAAGGAAACGAAGCGCAGAGTCTCCTACAACCGGATCAAAATCGAGCGCAAGGGCAATGCCTGGATCCTCCCTCCTCAAGACCCCAAATCCCCGACCCGCGTCGCGATCTATGACGCAAACCTTACCGCTAAAGTTGCTTCCAAGGAGAAACGAAACTTGATTGTCCGCCTCTTCGCCGGTGACGATGACAAAACCCGCAATGGTATCCTGAAAGCAGAATGGACCGAGATCGATCCGGCCGAGGAGGTGAAGACCATCATCGAGCAACTCGAGAACGACGCGCAAATCTCCCAAGTCTTTGACGCCGATCGCTGGTCCTATGATCGCAGCTCCCTAGACCTCCTCGGCAAGCTTCTCATGACCGCCTGCCATCTCCACCGCGCCGGCCACCCCGTCGAGGGAAACAAGCTCGCACGCGTCATCCTCACCCGCGCCCCTTATCCCTTCAAAGTCATCGATCATGTTATTGAGCAACTCGCTGAGAAAGAATACCAAGTCCTTCTCGATTCGCTCTATTCCAACCCAGACTGGAAAACCTTCCTCGCCGGCATCCGCCAACTCAAAACAAAATACCCCCGCGGGTGGTCCGATCAACCCGGCCTGAATATTCTCATCCCTCAAGTCATCGACTTCATCGCAAAAGGCGAGGAGAAGATCCAACCGTTCAAAGGCACCAAACTTAATCCCAAAATTACCGCCACCTTAGAGCATCTTCTCACCTCAATCAAACCGGGTGAGCGGCTTATGGCCTACGCCCCTTCCTGCTGGCTCATTAACCCACTCGGCGAGATCGAATCCGACTACAACCAGAGCGGACCCGGACCCGCCTGGGTCACCGCCATGATCACGAAAGGCCTGGACTCCCTACCCTCGCTCATTGCAGCCTCCGCCGACGCCACTCTCATTGCCGCCCCATTCTCGGGAGGATCCCGCAACGACCAAAATTCGTGGAACAGCTTTGACTCAGGCCAAGGCTCCAACGGAGACCTCGCCGTCTTTGACCAGATGAATCGTCCATGCTCGCGGGGTGAAGTCGTTCGCGCCATCTTGATCAACGCTTTCCCTGCAGGGTCACTTGATTGGTCCTCGCTCTCTCCCGAGGAATTTCAGCTCTCAGCCTACGACTGGTGGACCGAGAACAAGGGGAAATCTGCGACAGAACTGGCGATGCTTTATTTAAAGAATGGCGATAGGCAACAAAACCCCATCGCCATCCAAGTGATGCTCGCACGCGGTGACCTAGCCTCTTTTTCAGCAATCGAAGATTTCATACTCAACTCAGATTCTCTTTTCAGCACCACCGACCTCGCGAAGCAATACCTCCAAAAGCGCCGGGCCAAGGGGAAGAAATTCTACGAAAGCTACCTCGCGGCCCTGACTGAGCAGATAGCCGAACGATACAGCGACGAGGATTCAAAGGAGCGATACCAGGAATACCTTGAGAAAGCGAAAACCTCTCTCTCCATTCTCGTCAATGAGGTCTCGCCAGCCAAGATCATGGCTGAGATTTCCAGCGGAAAGCAGAGCGTGGAAAAAGGCTTCCAAATGCTTCAAGTCGCGATGGGAGAAGATGCCTGCCGCGAAAACCTCGACATCCTCATCCCCTTCATCGCCAAGCTCGAAAAAACCGAAGACCGCCTCCAAGGCCTCCGGCAGCTGCAGCAATGGGCCTACCAAGGCACCCCCCGCGAGGCCTATACTCCCAGCGAGGAAGAAGGCGAACTGAACGACTTTCAAAAAAAGTCCCGTCAACTCGCTCATACCCACTTCAATCATTGGCTCGTCTTACTGAAACGCAAGGACTCTCTGGAAGTCCCCCCTGAAATCCTCTCTAACTTCCAGTCCCCCCCATCAGAAGCCCACCTCGCGGCCAGCACCATCAATTCAATTTACTTTCCCGAGACCAGCTACCGCCTCCAAGCCATCAACTTGATCGCCACCTCTGAAGAGGTCTGGACTCTGCTCCTTGAGCGCATTGAGACCTTCACCACTACGGGAGAGATTCCCGCTCTCCCAGACTCAGAACTTGTCGCCAAAGATCGTCAAGAGGCCCTCCTCGCCAAGCTCAAATCGCTCCCCGCCCGCGAACTCATCGCCTACCGGAAGACCCTCGCCATCTCCGAGCGTATGGCCTTGTCCGAAATAATCGCCGAACTTGAAGAAATCCCCAAAAACCTCACCGCTCTTGCCAATATTTGCCAAAGCATCGACTGGTCCCGCGGCGGTGGTGTCTCCGCGGTCACACGAAAGAAAATCGAGAACACTCTTTTGGAAAAAGAACTCGATGCCAGCCTCATCGAAACCATCTTCCAAACACTCTCCACGGACGAAAGCAGCCTCATGATTTTCTTCCAATCACGAGGAGCCTCGATCGAAGGCCCTTCCATCTTAATCGCCGATTCCACCATGACTAAGAGTTGGCTGGAAAACTACATTCCAGACGACTCGGACAAACTTGATGGCGAAAAGGTGAACAGCCTCGATACCATCGTTGTCTTTGGCCTTGAGGAAAGTTCCAGAGAACCAAAAACTGCCGTTCGATTTCAACCTCCTCTCGACGAGGCCAAAGAAAAGGAAGCTTACGACGTTCTTCTAAAACAAGGACTCGCCCTTTTCGAGCCCGTTGAAGGCAACGACGAAGAAGAAAGCGGGGCAGGATTTGCCATCGCCTCCGTCAAGTTCGATTCGTCGGAAGAAGAGAACCGCGAATAATCACACCACACCTTATCAATCTCCCAATCACCATGAGCACTGAAACCGTTCCAAAGCCCTCCACCCCTCCCGCCGAGCAGTGGGAGCAACTCCAGGAGAAGATCACCCAGATCAAACAACAAACGGCCCGCGTCATTGTCGGCCAGGATAAAATTGTCGAGGAGATGCTCGTCTCCCTCCTCTGCAAAGGCCACTGCCTCCTCACCGGCGTCCCCGGCCTTGCCAAAACACTCCTCGTCTCGACCTTCGGACACATCCTCGGACTCAAGTTTCAGCGCATCCAGTTCACTCCCGACCTCATGCCCACCGACATCGTGGGTTCCGAAATCCTTCAAACTGACGCCTCCGGCGGGCGCGAGTTCAAGTTCGTCCACGGCCCCATCTTCGCCAATCTCCTCCTCGCCGATGAGATCAACCGGACCCCGCCTAAAACCCAGGCCGCCCTCCTCGAAGCGATGCAGGAAAAGCAGGTCACCGTTTCGGGGAAAACTCGCAAACTCGACGAACCCTTCATCGTCTTCGCCACTCAAAACCCCATCGAGCAAGAAGGAACCTATCCCCTTCCCGAGGCCCAACTTGACCGCTTCTTTTTCAACCTCCACATCGATTACCCCACCATGGCGGAAGAGGAGGAAATCGTGCGCCGCACCACCGGGCGCAAGGTCGATAAAGCCGAAACCATTCTCGATGCCTCTGGCGTTCTCGCCTTGCAAGACGCCACTCACGATGTCCCCCTCCCGGAGAACGTCGTGAAATATATCCTGAAAATCACTCATCGCTCGCGGCCCAAAACCGCAGGAGCTTCATCCTTCGTCAATGACTACGTCGACTACGGCGCCGGCCCCCGGGCCTCCCAGTGTATGGCCCGGGCCGCCCGCGCTCTCGCTCTCCTGCGTGGCCGCAGCGCCGCCTCAGAAGAAGAGGTGCGCGACGTCGCACTCCCCATTCTGCGCCACCGTATCATTCCGAACTACAACGCGACGGGCGAAGGCATTACCGTGAACGACATCATTGCAAAGCTCCTCGTCGAATAACGCAAGATGGCAAAGTCCACTTACAAATTCATCCGCCCGGAGGACGTCCGGCGGCTCAGCAACTACGAGTTTGGCGTCAAGGCCCTCGTCGAAGGCTTCCTCTCCGGGCGCCATCGCTCGAAGGAACGCGGGGCCTCCATCGAGTTCTCCGAGTATCGTCAGTATGTCCCCGGCGATGACCTCGCGCTCGTCGATTGGCGCGTCTTTGCCCGCACCGAACGGCACTACCTCAAGACCTTCGAGCAGGAGACCAACATGGAGTGCCACATCTTCCTCGATAGCTCCGCCTCCATGGGCTTTCAGGAAGAAGCCCCCCTCACCAAATTGGAATACGCCTCGTTCTTCGCCGCTTGCTTGAGCTGGCTTGTTATCTCTAAGAACGACCGCGTCTCCCTCCAACTCTTCGACGAAAAAATCCGAAAATTCTTTGAACCTGGATCCACGCGACGTCATCTCCACAACCTCCTCACTGCTCTCGAGCACAACGAACCCGGCGAAAGAACCTCCATCGCCGAAGCGCTCCACCGCGCCCATCCTCTCATCAAACGGAAAGGAACCCTCGTCGTCCTTTCGGATTTTTTCGACGACCCGGAGGCCATCTTCAAGGCCCTCAACCCCTACCTCCACCGCGGTTTCCGCGTTCACCTTTTCCATGTTCTAGATCCTGCCGAAATCACGCTCCCCGAGCGCGGACTTTCACGCTTCATCGATATGGAAAACGATGACAGCATCGTCGTCCACCCTGAGTCCCTTCGTGAAACTTGGAAGTCAGAAATACAGAACCACATCCAGACTCTTCGCCGCCTCTCCGCTGGACGGCAGGTCGATTACTCGCTCGCTCCCACTGACCAAAGCTGGTTTCACCTTTTCGACCGTCTCGCCTGATTCACGATGCAATTTCTCCTCGCAAATTCCTCCTGGCTCTGGCTCCTCGCTTTCGGTGCGGTGCCCGTTCTGGTGCACCTCTTTGCCCGGAGCAATCCGCAAAAATACGCCTTCTCCAACACCGCCTTCCTCCAGCGCATCATCAAGAAAACCGCACGGCTGAAGAAACCGCAGGACTGGCTCATGCTGCTCCTCCGCACCCTCGCCGTAATGGCCCTCCTTTTCGCCTTTCTCCAACCCCTCCTCACCAGCAAAGGCGAAATCGAAACGGGCAAGAAGACAACCATTTTCATCATCGACCGCTCCGCCTCCATGGCCGCCAAGGATGGAAACACCGATCGCTTCTCCCTCGCCTGCCAAAAAGCGGGAGAGCTTCTCAAATCCGCCACCAGCGATGACGCCAACATCATCTGGATGGACTATCTCCCAGAGGGCGTCTTCCCGCAGCCTGGTCCGAATCTTGACTACCTCCGCGACCTTCTCACTCGTTCTGAGGTCAGCCGCGAAGCCGGTGCTCCTTCCTCCGCCATCCAAACCGCGATCTCACAACTGGAACTTGTCAAAGGCCGTCGTGAACTCGTCATCATCTCCGATTTTCAGAGCTCCGCGTGGCAGGAATTCAAAATCGAAACCCCAAAGGGAATCGATCTCGTCAAGGTCCGAGTCGGTGAAGCCACCATCGAAAACCTCTCCCTCCAATCCCTCTTCGCCAGCCCCGCCGAGCCCGTCATTGGCCAAAACGTCACCATCATCGCCCGCGTTAAAAACTTCTCTGCCACCCCCAGCCGCACCACTCTCTTTCTCGAGTCCGGTGGCTCCCGGCAATCCAAGGAGCTCAACATCCCCGCCTGGGGAGAGGCCGAGGCTAACTTCCAGACCGAGTTCACCAATGCCGGACTCGTTCCCATGACCGCGCGCATCAGTGGCGACAACTTCCCCGGCGATGACTCCCGTCATACCATCGTGCAAGTACGAGACGCCTTGCAATTCGTCTCCGTCGCTCCGGCAGACTCACCCGGAGCCTCGGTCCTCGGGCGGCTCGCCGATTCACTCGATTGGCTGGAACACCGTACGACCGCCTCCCTGCCACCCGCCGGCAGTTGCGACTTCCTCTTTATTCACGATTGGTCCGGCAAGGCCGCGCCCCTCCAACTCCACACCGAAGCCGGCACCACCGTTTTCGCCAAGCCCGCCCTCGGTATCACCCACGCCTCGCTCAATGAATTCCTTGGCACTAAGCTCACCAACTCTACCGCCAAGCTCGCTCCCGTCAGAAACGAAACTTCCGGTTGGAAGGCCCGCATCTCGACAAACTCCAACCCTGATTCGCCGGTCTTCGCCCTCTTCAAATCAGGGGAATTCGGCAGCCCCGCCGCCGGGATATTCAAAGCCCGCTTCGCCCTTCCCGCGCTTCCGGAAACCACTTCCTATCTTGATTATCAAGACGGCACCCCCGCTCTTGTCTCCTCAAAATCCTCACTCCGTTTTCTGTGGAACCTCCCGCTCGATAACCGCGAAACCACCTGGCCGGGACAAAGCGCCTTCGTCCCCTTCCTCGCCGAACTTCTTCTCAACTCGCGCGCTTCCGGCAAAGCAACCTCTCTCGAAGTCCTCCCCGGAGGCCCGATCGCCTGGATCCCGGATGATGGCATCTCACCCGAATCACTCACTCTTGAAACAGCCTCAGAGACCGTCATCGAAACCGAAATTGTGATGACCGAGCAAGGCCCTCGCCTCCTCTCAAAATCCCCGGCCAAGCCCGGCGTCTATCATTGGAAAATGAGTAACGGGATTGTCCACCAGCAAGACGTCAACTTCCCGGCCTCCGAATCGGATCTGCGCTTATCAAATCCCGATCAAATCGAAGGCGGCGAAGTGGTTGACCCCGCATCCCTCCTGCGCCGCGCCGCTCTTGGTGATGGCATTCCCTTCTGGCACTGGCTCATCGCCACCGCCCTCGCCTGCCTCCTCATCGAGTCCCTCGTCTCTCTCTGGATGCCCAAACCCGCTCCCGCCTCCGCCGCATGAATCCCGTCCTGCCACTTCCTATTCTCATCCCGCTCCTCCTCGCCGTGGTGGCTCTCGGCGCCTGGCTGTCATGGCAGTCCACCGCGGCTGCGCCTTCCAAACTTCGCCGCATCCTCCTCTCACTGCGCCTCCTCGCCCTCATCGCGCTGGCTCTCTTCCTCCTCAACCCCGGAAAATGGAAAGCACTCGAGAACAAAGCCAAAAGTGTCTGGGTCTGCCTCATCGATGACTCCCGCTCCATGTCGGCCCCCTTGGACAAGGACGAAAACATCACAAGGATCGAGGCCGCCGGCGACTACGCCCGCGCCATTACCGAGCACGCCTCGGAAGTCGGATTCAATGCCCGCACCTTCAGCTTTGGCGACGCCCTCACCGAACAAGGCGAGGAATTAATCCTCCCGGCCACCGGAAACTCCAGCGACCTCGCCACCGCTTCTGATCAACTCCTCAACCTCCTCAGTGCCCAGGGAGAGACCCTCGCCGGGGTCGTCATCCTCAGCGACGGACGCCAGACCACCACCCCACGTGACTCCGATTTCACCCTCCGGGCCCAGGCCCTGGGCCTCCGGTTCCACGCCCTGCCACTCGGGGGCTCATACGCCAGCCCCGACCTCGAGCTCTCCCTACCCCGCCGCACCATCACCGTCTTCCCCGGCCAACAGGTGCAAGTCACGGTCGCCATCGCTTCCCAGAAACTCGAGAACTCAACCCAAGACCTTTCCATCCTCACCGCAACGGGAGAAGAGCTTGCCACCGCCAAAATTGATCTTCCCGACGACGAGGTGACCCTGCACACCTTCTCCATCCCCGCTCCTGAAAGTTCCACCAACTGGGCCGTCCAAATTACCCCCCATTCGGAGGAGTCTCGTACTTCTAACAACTCCTCTTCCCTCTACGTCCGCGTCCTTCAGGACAAAGCCCGCATTTTCCTCGCCGAGGGAGCCCCCTACTGGGACTCCAAATTCCTTGCCCAGCTCCTCCGCCAACAGGAATACATGGACGTTCACTCCGTCCACCGTCTCAGCGAGACCCGCTGGTTCCGCGTCGACTCCGGCGAGGCTGAGCCCCACCCATCAAATCTCGATGTCTTCCCCGATTCTGCCGACGAACTGAAGGCCTACGACCTCGTCATTTTCGGAAAGAACGCCGAACACTTTGTCAGCGACGACCGCGCGAGCCACCTCCGCAATTTCGTCAAGGACCAAGGCGGCGCCGTCCTCTTCGCACGCTCCAAACCCTACACCGGCAAGGTTCCAGGCCTCGAACCCCTCGAGCCCGTCTCCTGGGCCACCGGCACCACAGGAGAATTCCAGATGAAGCCCTCCGCCGATGGCCAAACCGCCGGACTCTTTGGCCAGGCCCTTCCCGCCCCCGATTCCGCCATCTGGGACGGTCTCCCCAAGCTCAAGGACGCCCACCTGATCGATATCGTCAAACCCTTCACCCGCGTCCTCGCCCACGGCACTTCATCCGCAAATCGCTCCAGCCAATTTCCCCTCCTCATGGTCCGCCGCTATGGCCAAGGCGTCACCGGACTCGTCAATGCCGACGGCCTCTGGAAGTGGGATTTCTATCCCGAAGCCCGTGAACTCGGCAACATGTATCAGGAATACTGGATCCAGCTCATCTACTGGATGCTCTCCTACTCGGAATTTCTCCCTGGACAGGATTACTCACTCAACCTTTCCTCGACCTCGGTCCAGCCCGGCACCCCGATTTCTCTCCGCATGGCTTATCGCGGAGGTGACCAGCCCGGCTCACCCACCATTGAAATCACCTCGACCGCTCTCGACCAGCCTCTCACCCTTTCACCGGGCACAATCCCCACTCAAGATGGCAGCATCAAATGGTCCGCCAGCTTCACTCCCGACACCCCAGGATCTTACAACCTCCGCCTTGTCACCAAAGCCGGTGAATCATCGCCCGAAGCCTCACTCATCGTCAACGAGCCTCCCTCCGAAATGGACGAACTCAGCGCCGATCCCGACTTCCTCGATCGCTTCACAAACGCCACCGGCGGCTCCATCATTGGGCCCGATTCCCTTGCAAGCTTCCTGGAAGAATCCATCATCCCAAAGGCCCCTGAAGCCCGTGACCGCGGAGTCTTCTGGGAACCCTCCTGGCTGCGCTGGTTCATCCCCCTCCTCCTCGTCGCCCTCCTCGCCTCCGAATGGTTCCTCCGCCGCCGCAACGGTCTCATCTAATCCCCCCTCCCCGCCATGAGTTCCTTCAAAGCCCACCTCACAAGCCTCCACCGGCGCCGCCGTCTCGGTCGCCTCCTGGTCGTATTCTTCTGCCTGACTGCCATCTTAGGCCTCGGCCTCCTCGCTCTTGGTCTCGCCGACTATCACTTCGCGCTCTCCTCCAAGGTCCGTCTCAGTTCACTCCTTGGACTCGTCTCTCTCCTCGTCATCGCCGACCTCCTCATTGGCTTCATCATCCTCCGCGCGCCCCTCACCAGCACCGCCGCCCTCGCTGACAAAACCCGCGACAACGACCGCTCTTCCTTTCTCTCCGCCACTTACCTCTCCCAAAAAAACGCAGAAACGCCCATGGAGCAATTCCACCTCAACCGATCGCTCGAGGACGCTTCAACCCAACTCTTAAAAATCCCTTTTTTTTCCAAAATCCCTACCAAAGCTCTCGTCACCTTCACCCTCGTCTGCGCCCTCATCGCCACCGCTATCTTCACCATCAAGGCCCTCGCCCCCGAGCCATTCTCCGTCGTTGCCAAACGACTCCTCTCTCCGAACGGCGAGACCCCGCCCTACAGCCCACTTCGTTTCAAAATCACGCCTGACGATCCACGGGCCATTTACCAAGGAGAAGCCACCGTCCAAGTCGAAATCACCGGAGGCGAAATCAAAGAAGACGTCGTCTGTCTCATCCGCGACCCCGCCACCGGCCGGATCGAAGAAGCGACCACCTTCCGAGAGAAGGCCGGGAAATACGCCCGCAAGTTTGAGAACGCTCTCACCCCTCTCGAGTTTGCCTTTTCCACCGGCCGCGCCCGCAGTGAATGGCACACCTTGGACGTCCTCTTCCAACCCCGTATCTCCAGCGCTGAAATCCTCATCACACCCCCTTCCTACACCGGAAAACCTCCCGGGAGCTACCCGCTCCAAGCCGGAGAGATCAAGGCTCTCGAAGGCTCCACCATCACCCTCAAAATTACCAGCAATCGCCCCTTAATCGGAGGCACCTTGACCCTCGAAGGGATGGCTAAAGGAGATGATAATTCCCTCGAGGAAATTGCCGGCGAGGTTGCCGCCAAGAACGAGGTTTCCTTCACTTGGACCGCTCACCGCTCCGCCAAGGTCGCGGCTCTCATCGAAGACATACGCTACACCCCCTCCGCCGCCCCCCTCGAACTCACCCTCAGAACCATCCCCGATCAAGCCCCACTCGTCAGCATCAGCGAACCTCAGGCCATGGTTCTTGCCACGCCCAGAACCACCATTCCCATGAACGGCGAGATTGAGGACGATTACGGCCTCGCCGAGGTCGCGCTCACCCGCACCCTTGTGGGCTTCCGAGATCGCGCCAGCCCCATTGCCGAGGGACTCTCCCGCAAGGACTACAACTTCAATTCCCCCCTCGAACTCGCCACCCTGGGAGTCGAACCCGGCCAAACCCTGGAATTCTATCTCGAAGCCTCAGACCGAAACCCTTCCCTCCTCGGCGTCGGTGTCTCAGATCTGGTCCGGGTGCAAATTATCTCAGAAGAAGACTACGCCCAGCGGATTCGCAATCAATTTCAGCTCAAAAACTTCACCGCCCGTTACCGAGCCCTCGCCAATGCGATTCGTGAATCTCGCGAGGCCCTCGAAGCCCTCAAAAACGCCAAAACTCCCGCAGACCGCGAAGCCGCGCGTAAGAAAGCGGCCGAAGCCCACACCCGCGCCAAGGACCTCGCCCAAAAAATCGCCGACGACTTCAAGGCCTTCGATCTTGAAGGCCGTCTTCAAGAAGCAGCCAAGGCCGCCGCGCAGACCCTTCAAGAAAACATCGCGGACCTCGATAAGCTCCCAACAGACCCTGCCGCACGACAGGCTGCCATCGCGAAAATGCAAGAGCGACTGGGCGGAGCAGCGCAGCAAGCCGAGCAGATTCAAAAGGACGCCGAACTCCTCAAAAAGGTCGGAGATGTTTTAGAAATGGCCGCAAAGTATCGCCGCCTCATTAATGATCAAAAATCCATCATCAAACGACTCAAAGAGATCACCAAAGCGGTCGCCGCTGGGCAGACCGATCTCACCAAAAGACTCCCCGGACTCGCCCGAACTCAGGAGAAGAACCGCGACGCGCTCAACAAACTGGCAGGAGATCTTCGCGAACGCGCCGACGCCCTCCCAGAGGCCGCCGCACAGATGAAAACGGATGTTGACCAATTCCTCGAGAAACTCGAAAGCCTCGATATTCCCGATCCGATGGACGCAACCTCTGCGGCCGCCCGCAATGGCCTCGCCGCCGAATCACTGCGACGAGCCAACCTCGCCCTGCAACTCATGGAGCGCCTCATCGAAGATCCCAACAACGGCTTTTGACAAGCTTGCAAAGGGCAAAGTTCCCCTCGCTTCCGTGTGAAGCAGGATATGTCCTCAACGATGCAGCAAATGCTCGATGCCCTGATGGCCCGCGCCGGAAGCGGCGAGGGTTCAGGAGGCAATGGAGGCATCGGCGGTGGTGCTGGCGGCGGTGGCCAAGACGGCTACTCAGTCGCCGGAAACGATACCGCCATCCCCGCCTACGGCCCCAACCGGCTCTCCTTCTCAGCCTCGGAAGCAACCACCGCCAATCGGAGTAGCCGCAAACCCGGCATGGCCAAGAACGGCCAAGGCAACGCTCCCATTTCTTCCAATGCCGCGAAGCCCGACACCTTCCGTAAGAACGAAAAACAAACCATCGTCCCGGACAACATCCCGACCAAATATCGGGATGCCGTGAGACGTTATTTCAGCAATTCTGACGACTCGTCCCAACCTGAACCCAACCCATAAAACCCTATGAAAAAATTACTCCTCCTCTTCGCCGCCGCCCTCTTCCCGGCAGCGCCACTTACCGCTAAGGAAGGGGCCGTGGAATGCGGGAACCTAATCTATGCTGGCACCAAAACTTCACGCTGTTTCAGCGATGAATTCCTCAGCATGGTCCAGCAAAAAACCACCATCAAGACCGAGCGACGCTTCAAGTCCGTTAAGCTCGGCGGCGACGAACTCTTCAAATTCCCCTTCGTCATCATGACCGGAGAAGATGATTTCAACCTCACCGGCAAGGAACGAGAACATTTGAAGAAGTACCTCGAAAACGGCGGCTTCATGCTCGCCTCACCCGGATGTTCCAACAAAGCATGGACCATCTCATTCATCCGCGAAGTGAAACGCATATTCGGGAAGGACGCCCTCGTCGACATCCCCATGGATCACGCCATCTTTAAAACGATCACCACCATTAAAAAACTCCCCCTCAGTCACGGAGGCGAAGGCAAGCTTCGGGGTATCATGCACAACGGAAAACTCGTCGTGGCCTTTGCTTCCGATGGTTTAAATGACACCTCCAATACGGAAGGCTGTTGTTGTTGAGGAGGGAATGAAATTAGTAACTCGGTTCGAGTGAACGCCAATATTTTCGCCTACGCCCTTCTCCATTAAACTTCGTATTTCATGAAGCTCGTCTCAGCACTTCGCGTCATCACGATGGCCCTAGCCTTCCTGGTGGCGTCTGCCCATGCCCAGGATTCCGGAATTGACCGGCTGAAACGAATCTCGACTTCGGCAGAGAATCAGGAGGACTTGCTCTGGACCGTCCGCCAACTCCATGATCCCGTCATCCGCGAGGGCCTCCGCCAAGCCCTCGCGACTCGAGAAGAATACCCGCGCAAGCCTCTCGTCTCACTCTTAACCCATCCCCAATTGGCCGTCCGCCTTGGCTCCCTCGAACTCCTCGAGCAAGCTGCCGGGAACAGCTTTGAATTCAACCCCTGGTCAGCTCCGCACGATCAAGACACTCCGCCCAATGACCCAAACCTCCGCAGCCTAAAAGCATGGCAGGATTGGGCCGGCCTCACGGGCGAAATCAGCTCGACCGGCCTCGTTCTCACCGAAGCACAAATGCAGGCCTACCTCCGCGATATCATCTCGGGGAACTCCGAACGAAAACGCCGCGCCATTCGCATGCTCGACCCCCACAGCATGAACGCGGTGGCTGCGATCCAAGTCTTCATCACCGCAAACCCCGGCCTTCCCACCAGCTCAAATCTCAACCTCAAGGAAGCCCAATACCAGCTGGTCATCGCCCGGACTTCTCCCAAGACAGCCACCGTCATGGCCCGCGACCTCACCCGGGGAAATCGCGACCAACAACTCTCGGCTCTCTCTAGTCTGAAAAAGACCGGCTTCCTCGCCATCCCAATTGTCCGCGACTTCATCGATTCACAAGATCCCCTCGTCCGCGAAACCGCCATCGATACCATCCTCGCTCTCGGCGGTTCGCAAACCGTCCCCCTCGTCGCGCCCTCCTTGAAAGAGGAAAAGGACACCAATGTCATCCATGCCGCGATGCGCCGCCTTCGCGAAATCGGAGGGACCGAGGCCAAGGAAATCGCGATCTTTTATCTCGACCACAAAAGCGAGGACATGGTTGTTTCGGCCATCCAAACCGCCACCAAACTCTGGGGCGGAGACGACCGCTACAGCAGCAGCAGCAGCAGCAGATCTTCAAAGGCAAAGGAACCCAATAAAGTGACGAAAAAAGTCATCGGCCTTCTGAGCGACCCTCGCTGGCGAGTCCGCACCGCCGCGCTCGAATTCGTCAGCAAGACCCGCGCCCGCGCCGCCGAAGAGGAAGTCATCGCACTTCTCAGTGATGAAGATAGCTTCGTGCGCTCCAACGCGATCGACGCGGTCGTCGCCCTCGAACTCAAGTCCGCCATTGACTCTCTCGAAAAGCTCTTTCTCGAGGATGAAGAAATGATCGGCCCCGTAAGTGCCGCCATCACCAGCCTCGGAACCCCTCTTCCCGACCGCCTCGTGGCTCACCTTGATGCCTCTTCCCCGGATGCCATCATCGCAGCGATCAAGGGACTCGATTCGGACAAAGAGCCCTATCTCAAACAAGTCGCCCGCTATGCCACGCACCAAAATCTCGACGTCGCCTGCACTGCGCTGCGGGCCCTGGGCGATGACCCGGACAAGGTTCGTCAGGACTTCGTGGCAGATCGTCTCAGCGAAGCACTCGAATCAGGCGTCGAGGAAAAACTCACGGCAGTCCTGAACTCCCTGCGATATCCCTCACCGCGAAACTCGAGCAGTTTTGGTTTCTCCACAGAATTCCAAGCTCCGTCCAAGCCAACAAGCTTGGATCATCTCTACGATTCCTTTTTAAAAACGGCTCCGGCAAAAAAAGAAATCAAACCCGAATCCATTCCGGAGCCGCAAGCCTCCGGTGGGAAAGCCGGTCTCCGGGCGATCCTTGCCACCATTGCGGCCCACTGGGATAAGAACCCGAAACACGCCTATCGCGCCGCCTACATCCTCGCTCGTGCCGACGACAGTGACGGCCTCCAGTCCCTCTCGGACCATTTCGAAAAACTCTCTACAAGCCAACGGGCCGCAGTCGCCGATAACCTCTACTCGCCCCAAAACGACAAGGCCATTCCTCTCCTGATGCGCCTCATGCAGGATGACGTTTCCGAGGTCCGTGCTGATGCCGCCTACACCGCTTTCGGAAGTTCCAACAAGCCCGACCTTATCGAAAAAGGCTTGGCCCAACTCACCGTGGGAAACACCAAGCTTACCGCGCATGAAGCCTACTGCTATGGCATTGAATCAGCGGTGGCCCAATCCGGTTCTTCGAGTAAAATCATCGAATGGGCCCGCGATATTCTCACTTCCCAGTCGCGCGATGATAACAAGATCCTCGCCCTCATTCTTCTTCGCCAGCACTTGCGTGAAGGCGATGATCTCGCCGTCACGCCCTACACTCGTTCGGAGAATCAGTGGCTCCGCCGCGCCGCTTGGAATGCCCTCTGCACGACCCGTCAGCCCTGGGTCATCGAAAACGTCGGTAAGCTCAAAGCCGATCCTTCGCCACAAGTTCGCATCGCCCTTCCCATGACACTTGCGGGCTCCGACAGCCGGAGCTGGCGACACCAATTCACCGATCTTCATACCAAGTCGGACTCATCCTCTTCCTACTCTTTTTCCTCCTCGTCATCCTCACGACGGACCCGACTGCCCTCCGATTTGGAGGAGACCCTCCGCACCCTCGCCGAAGGTGACCCTGATCCCGGCGTCCGCTTTGAGAGCTGGTTCGCCCTCATGGGCCATCGTAAGGACATTGACCTCAAGGCCTTCCTCGCCCTGATTGGAGAGCAACCCGAGGAGTCGCGCGTCGGCTATCGCCTCGCCAATCATATCGAGCGCGATTTCAAAAGTATGGGAAAAGCGATGCGCCCGCTCCTCGCCTTCGCCACCATGAAGGCCATTTCAAAAAGCAAACTTCCTGCCATCCTCAAACACTTCGCGTCTGATGAAGAAGGCGCCTCCTTCACATCCTTCGAAGCGCTCGCAAAATCAACCGAAGCCAGTGAGGGCCCGCAACAACTCGAAGGCGTCGAGACTCCCGAGGAACTCGCACGGAAACGGAGGAACCTCAGAGTCATCGCCTTCTACAAGCCGGGCTGCCGTGAATGCGAACGCGCAGAAAAAGCCCTCGACGCGCTGAAGCAACGCTTCCCCCTCCTCGAAGTCGAGCGCCTGAACATCAATGGCGATGGTCTCATTATCAATCAAATCCTCTGCGCACGCCTTAAAGTTTCAGGGGTGGGTAAGACGCCCTCATTTTTCACCCAAGCCGGCGCCGCCATCTCGCCCAACGTGAAACCGGAGCAGCTCTCCGACCTTCTAAAAGCGACCATGGAGATCGAGGATGATCCAACTTGGGTTGACTTTGGAACAGTCGAAGTCGAGGACGCAAAAGAATCGATCAATGATTCCTTCTCCAACGTCACCCTCGCCATCGTCATCTTTGGAGGTCTCCTTGACGGAATCAATCCCTGTGCTTTTGCCACCATCATCTTCTTCCTCTCCTACCTCCAGGTCGCCAAAAGAACACCCCGTGAAATCCTGATGGTCGGCATTTCCTTCATCTCAGCCATCTTCATTGCTTACTTCTCGGTCGGTCTCATTTTCCACGCCGCGATTGAAAGCCTCGTCCAGCTTGAAGGCTTCCAACTCGCCCGCGTCATCATGACCTGGGTCTTTGCTTTCTTTGCTTTTCTGGTGGCAGTTCTTAGCCTTCGCGATGGCATTCGCGCCAGCCGAGGAAGCATCGGCGAGATGACCTTGCAGCTCCCTGACTTTCTCAAGAATCGCATCCGCGGCGCGATCCGCAAGCGCGCCCGCGCCCGCAACTACGTCATCGCCGCCTTCATCACCGGCATCGTCATTTCCTTCCTCGAATTGGCCTGTACCGGCCAAGTCTACGCGCCCATTGTTTACCAAATCCAGCAAGGTCGCTCCGACGCCATGCTGTATCTTCTCATCTACAATATCGCCTTCATCTTGCCATTGGTCGTCATCTTCATCCTCGCCTACCGCGGCATGACCAGCGACGCCCTCGTCCGCTTCCAAAAGAACCACACCGCCGCCGTAAAATACGCCACCGCAATCCTCTTCTTCATCCTCACCCTCGTCATCCTCTTCGGCGATAAACTCATCCCCCACGGGTAGCAGAAACTCTTGGCGAGGCTAGGTTATCAAGGGCTGATTCTTAGTCCTGCTTCCCTGAAAGAGCGCGTCAGAGTTCGCCTCCAACTCATCAGCAGTCGCGTCCACCTACATCCCCTCGACTGGGGCAAGCTTGCCCAGCCCATCTTGTCACTCCATTTGATCTCAAAGTTCACCGCCCCTTCCGGGATCAAGATTCCAAGGAGCACCAACTCAGAAACCTACTAGGCATTCAGAACCCCAGGACCTCGAGCCCCTCACCATCGGCCGCGACGCCCAACACCTCCGCGACAGCCTCATCCCAACTTTCGCCAAACTCGTCTACGGAGGCCATTCCCCGAATAGCCTCTGCGACGAAAACATCGCCGCGATGGAAGGCCGCGAAGAGGCATGCGGTTTCCAAATCCTCAAAAATGGGAGCCCCAAAAAGGCTCCCATTTTTCATTTCGCCCCCATCATTTTCACCGGTGTAAATTTGCTGGCACCCCTCTCATGCGACACCCTCACCTCGACTTGCACCGCCCCCTCAGGAATCTCCTCCTCCGAGACCTCAAGCAGTGAAGCCGTCCAGGAAAAAGGAACCACTCTCGCCTGATTCTCCCACCACGGCACAATCTTAAGGACTTGTCCTTCTCCATCGAGAAAAGCCAATTCCCGCATCAAAACATCCGTAGCACAGAAGAGCCAACTCCACAGCCTGAATGACTCTCTTCCCTTAATCGCAGATCTCCCAATCACCGTTTCCTTTTGACCCAGCGGTAAAATCTGAGAAACCAAATGATAACTTGGACTTCCACCTAAAGGCCCCATCTCCGAGACTTCTCGTACCATATCGCTCGAAGGAACCTCCATCTCACTCCATCTTCCAAGCATCACGGGGAAGGCCTCGCTCTCATACTGATTCCCCTCAGAAAACAGCCGGGCAATGACAGTCCCAGGCTCTTCTGGAGGTTCGACCAAGGCCCTTCCGATCATTTCAATTTCAGGAAACTCTGCCAATAGCCGCTTTTCCCCCACCTGCGGAACAAACCAGAATTCCGCCTTCATCTTCAAACCCGGCAGCCCCGATCGACTCGCGAAAACCCCCTTCCAATCAGGTTGATTCACCACCTGAAACCCGTTCAAAGTCCACCTCAATTCCAACTTATCAGCGATCAAACTGGTTCCAATCACAGGTCGTAGCAGGTCATACTTCCCATTTGCAATCTGCTGCCATGTCACCTCGGCTTCACTCGGCCTCTTCCACTTCCCCTCTGGCAGATCTTTCTGAGATTCGCGGTAATCCTCATCGCTCAGCCCCATTAATCGATGCACGCGATAAGTCAGCGAAGGTGCCTCAGGAAAAAAGGCATCCTTCACGTCAAGATGTCCCAGTTTCCAATACTGAGTCAGGACCTTCAAATTACCATCGGAGACAAAATGGTAATTCCCAACAAATTGCGAACGTTTCGCCATCCCTGAAGCCCCCTTCTTCACCGGATCAAAAGTCCCAATCATCTTTTCAAAGACCTCCGGTCGACACTCTGACAACCCCGCTGAAAAAAGAGCCTGCACCTGCTGACCAAACGAGCGCGACTGGCCCTCAATCCTCCTTTGCCCTTTCCAATATCCCCACACCGCATCGCCCCTTTCGACAATCGGCAAAGCCGAAATTAACAACCACGAGTAGTGCGAAACACGAAGCTCAGGATCCGAAAAAAGTGCCCTTTCTAAATTCACGAGATAGATTGCACTCGACTTGTGATTCCTCAGTGACTTCCGTAATTGATCCAATTCTCGATCAAACTCCCTGATGGAAGCCCTCGGATGGAGTGATGATTTAATAGCCTTGGTAATTTCATCATGATACTGTGCGTCATTCGACCCCACCCAAAGAAGGAGCTTCAGACGCAACGGAAGATCAGACCTCAAACGCCCCGCCACCTTCCGACAAAACCCCTCGAATTCCTTGAGCTTGACGACCTCGATCAAACTCTCTGGCCCATACTCGGCCCCTAAGCCAAGAACGAGCTGTTGCTCCGCATCCTTTTGGGATTTTGTCACCGCCAACCCGATCCATTCCAAAGCCTCAGCCACTCTTCCCTTGCCGAGTAGCCGCTCCGGCACCTCACCCCAAAAAGCAAACCCAGCCTGACCGCCCTCTTTCAACCATGCGAGATACCGGGACATCTCTTCTTCGTTCTCTATCGCTTCTTTGACTCCAGGAAGAAACACCCGCTTCGGCCGCCGATGAAAGTCCTCACTCTCTTTCCCATAAAAATAGGCCCTCAAAGCTTCGCGCCACTCCCCTTTCGAAATGGTCTTCTCCGTTTCCTGATACCCAAGCGAATACCCTAAGACTTGCCCCAGTTCTCCGAGTCCACGCACCTCGACAAACCGATCACAAACGCGCCAAATCTCGTCAAGATCGCCATTATCTTGGAGTACCTCACGGATGAAAATCTTCAGAATATTTTCATTCCCCGGATCCGCTCCTAAATACTTCTTGGCATCGCCCTGAGCCTTTCCCGTGAGCAACAATCTGGACTTCCCGCTTGATAGGATAAAACACCTTTTTAGAAGAGAAGTCATGACCGACCTCCCCCCGGGACGCTCTACCATCAAATCGTCCAAGCGCTTGATCATCGCATCCTCATCACCCGGCTTCACGCTGGCTGAGAGGTGATTAATGATCAAAGGCACAGTCTCAGCCCGCGGATGATTCGCTATCCACTCCAGCACTTCCCCCGTCATCTTCGCCTCTCCCTCCTGCTTCCCCTTTACACCGACGAATGCCTCCTGAAGCGCAGCCCCTTCCCGCTGTTCCCGGGTGGTCGTTCGTCTCACCGCCGCAACCTCAGCCATCACTTTTCGAACTTGCCCTGCAACCCGAAACCCCGCTCTTTGGGACACTTGGGACAAGTAGAAAGGTGGATATTTTTCAAGGAGCTTCGCGAGCTGATTAGCATTCAATTGGCTGGGGAAAAGTAGCGCCGCTTCGGCCAGTCTCATTTCGAGATCTGAATCTCCCTCCCATTGGGCCAAAAAACCCTGCAACTTCATGTGCATGAAATCACCATCCGCCAGCGAAACCCGATGATGCTCCTGCACAAAATTTCCTTGGCCCTTGGGAGGAAGTCCCTCCATCCGAAAGAGTGCTTCCTCAAATTTCAGCCAATCTGCGCCCAAGCCTCTTTGCAAATTTGCGAAGTAACGTGCCTTCGCACGCCGGTGGATCATAAATCCAAACGGACGCGGCAAGAAAACCTCCAGCCTCCGGGCCGACATAAATCGATCCTCGGGAAAAGCCACCCTCATCGCAGGCAACCTCGGCTTCACCGTAAGCAAAGCCAAACCCACTCCATAATCCAAATCCCGCTGCCTCACCGTGCCCGATGGAATCATGAGCGATTTTTGATAATCTCCCTGAAGCTTTGGAGATCTTAACATCCCCGTCAACCGTTCCAAAACCGAACGCTCCCACGCGCGTTTAGACACTTTTTCAAGCACCGTATTGAGATCAATTCCTTGCACTTTCACCACCTCCATCAAGAGGACCTCACCAAACTGCCTCACCACTCCACTTGAAACCCGTAAGCTCTCGAAAACCATCCCCCACCGCTCAGCCCAATCCAACCAATCGGCTTCACCGACTTGCTGAATCACTTGCTGACTCGCCCAATCTCCAGCTCGCAACTTCATGGCTTCAACCTTATCGGACCATCTTACGTAGCGGAGATACTCCATGGCCCCAAGCAATGCATCCCCCGACCATTCCTCATTCTCCAACTCCTCCAGTAAGGCCGCATTACATCGTCCGATCAGATAATATTTGAGACGCCCTAGCTGGCTCAAATTCGCAAAGCTTGCGTTAGCACGTAGTGCACCCACCAGCCCCTCCTTATCTTCGAAACCCGACTGGCCAAAAAGGACATAAGCCAATTCATCCTCTTTCCAATTCGGCTTGGTATAAACCGGATGCCAATATTCCCCGCCAAACTCGCTTGCCCCTGTATTCTTAAGCTCACAACACGGCGCGCTTCGCACATATTTCAAAAGCTCCCGAGCCAAGCCCGACGAGCCCACCCCGAGTCTCTCGGCATGGACAAAGGCTTGGCCATACGCGGGAGCATCCAGCATCTCATCCTTCAAGATCTCCAAAAAAACCCGACTGGCCTCAGCATCAAAACGCACGCTGGGTGCGGTCCGAACAAGATCCTCTTCGAACTGCTTGCGCTGAAAGTGGGCCCACTCGACCAACCAATCCCCATTTTTTGGAATCGAGCATAGCGACCTCACGACCTTCTCTCGCTCGTTCCAATCAGCTTCCCCTTTGTTCAAAACCTTCTTGAGCGCGTCATAAATCAAAGTCGGAGGAAGCACCAAAAGCTCAGCGACCGATAGCTCTCTTCCCGCCTTTTCAAACGCGGCCCACTCCTTCTCAAAAACCTCATCTTCCCCAAAGTGAGCAAGCGCGATAAAGCGCCATTCGATTCCTCGCCCGCCACTCGCCTTCAATTCGCCCTTCCACTCCCCTCGCTGAAACGCCAGATCCAGCTCCAAGGGATAAGCCCTCATTCGATATTCAATGGGAGACAAAGAGGTCTCGAGGAAACTCAAGAATTCCTCATACTTTTCCAGCGAATCAACCTGGTTGATCACTTCCATCTCCAACCTGAGATTTCCCCACTCTTGCACTCCTTTCAAAACTCGCTCCGCTTCCGCGAACTTACCGATCCGCCAGTAGAGCCGAGCCAAGCCAAGCTTCTCGAACTCGACCACCTTCCCCTCTGCAAAGAGTTCCAAAGCCCGCTCCGGCTTCCTGCGAAGTTCTAAAAACCTTTGCACCGCCCAACGGATTTTCCCCTCAGGCAACTTTGGCGAAACTACAAATTCCCTGCGCCGTTCGCCGCTTTCCAAAAAATGAATGACCTCATTTTCAACCTCTTCTGTCAGCCCCAAACCTACCACACCATCCAGCCAACTCATCGCGCGCCCGGAAGCTCTCTCCCCAATCGGTTCGAGCCGGTGATTCCGCGCTAAAGCTCGAAATCCCGCCTCCAACTGAGCCATCGTCACCTCCTCTCCAAGCAGAGGATTCCCCTCTCCCCGCAAGCTGGAGAAAGTGACCAAAAAACCGAAAAAAACAGCGACCAATTTCATGAGACTGATGCTGCCTCTGATCCTCAAATTCTCAACCCCCAACTCCTCTTTCTAAAAATAGGGGCCGGAGTCGCCGCAGAAATGATTGCTCCGGTGCAACCATCAACAAAGACCACCGGAATCAAACCTTCTCCTCAAAAAGGGCGTCTCAATTGAGCAATCACTTCCCCGCTGGCTTCTTTTTCTCAGGGACAATGAACGCAGCCTTTTTCAAGCCCTTCTTAATTTTCAGGAAGATTCGATGCCCGTTGGCAGAGTGCGTCGGAAAACCACAAGCGAGCGAAAAGTCTCCGGCTTCATCCGGAGTAAACTCGAATTTTTCGATCTTATTTGTCGTGCCGAGGGTGTTGGGCTTCGGGGTAGCGGCTCCCTCAAAGTAGGGATCAGAGCCGAGGTTAATCTTGCGCTCGGCAGCGTCCTCTTCGACGACCATGACGCTGTGGGGCACGGCACTGTTGTTGCAAAAGGTCACCTTGATCTTCCAGCCAAACGGGACCTCATAACCACCCTCGCTCTTGAAGACGCCATTAAAGTTCATGCCGTAATTTGATTTATCAAAAGTCGCGATGATGAAGATCTCAGCCACTTTCTTTTTGGCATCCTGTTTCAGAAAGATTGGATTTTTGATCTCACCTTTGGGCAGGACGGTGCAGCAACGCCCACCAGTTTGGGGAAGCACCTCCTTCGATTTTTCTTCGACAGGTGGATCTGCGAAAGCACTGGAGAACAAAAGGAGAACGAACGCAATTGGCAAGGTATCGGAAATTTTCATCGGATTGGTTAAAGTCTGGAAAAGTGATTAAAAAATCACGCACCCCGCGGCGAACGAAGTGCGTGATGGGAGTTTGAACGGTCGTGATTATTGATCAAGAGGGATCGTCTCGGCACCGTCAGGCACCTTGTCAGCTTCGACAATCATCCAGAGCGCTCCGCGAGCATTGTCAGCGGGTTTGACTGGGCCACCGTAGTTGGCGTGGGCGGTGGTCATGTAGAGGGTTCCGTCTTCACCAGAGCCAGAGCCAGAGGGCATGAGCGCAGTATTCAGGAGTTCTTCCATGGCCCACTTACCACCTTCCTGGTGCTGCATTCCCCAAATCTTTCCGGAGCCCCAATCGCCGACGAAGTAGGTTCCGTCGAGCGATGGATATTTAGTTCCACGGTAAACGCCGAGGCCGGTGACACAGATGCCCTCGCCTGCATGAGTGTATTCCCCAATGGGCAACACGCCGACTTGCGGGGCGTTTTTCAAGCTTGCGGGGAACGGCTGGGTGCCACACATAAATTTCCAACCGTAGTTCTCACCACCCTTGGAGCTGGCCGGTTGAAAATTGATTTCTTCCCAGTGGTTTTGCCCGACATCGGCGATGTAGAGGTCGCCCGTTTTGCCATCGAAGTGCATCTTCCACGGGTTACGAATGCCGTAGGCCCAGATTTCGGGGCGCGCTTTCGGATGGATTTGCGCGAAGGCTTCCTCACTGACCCCGAAAAGCACCATCAGGGTTTTCGGAGTGACAAATGGGTTGTCGGCCGGGATGCCGTAGGCGCGATCCGGAGTGGAGGTATTGACATCAATGCGCAGGACTTTCGCGAGCAGCGTGCTGAGATCTTGTCCGGCGCCCAGGACGTCGCCCTCCCAACCGCCGTCACCGGAGCCGATGTAGAGATAACCGTCAGGGCCAAAGACGAGTTCGCCGCCGTTGTGGTTCGCATAGGGTTGATCAATTTGCATGATCACGCGGGAGGTCTTGGGATCGGCCTTGTCAGGATTGTCCTTGTTGACCTGATACTCCACGATGAAGGAGTCGCCATTGAACCACATGTCCGAATAGTGAACGTAGAATTTGCCGTTCTCCTTAAACTTGGGATGAAACTCAATATCATAAAGGCCCTGCTCCAGGAATGAACTCACGGTGATATCGGAGATGTCCAGAAAGGGGCGCTTGAGAATCTTACCTTCCTTGAGAACGCGAACCACGCCATGGCGCTCGCAAATGAACATCCGTCCGGTGCCGTCATTCGCGGAGGCAACATTGATGGGATCGATTAGGTCACCCGCGACCTTGACCATCGCGATTTTCACCGGCTTGGGCAGCTTCACTCTTCCAGGCTGGGCGACGTCTTCTTTCTTCTCAGGGACTTTGGTCGAGGCGGCCTGCGCGGTGACCGGGGCGATGCTCAGGGCGGCGATCATCGCGGCAGCACTGGCGTATTGAATGCTTGTTTTTTTCATAGTTCGATTGGTGGTGTTAAGACTTAAGGTGATGTTTGGCATCAACGGGCTTGATCATGATGTTTGCAAAAAATCCGATGACCAGCAACCCCGCCATCGTGTACATCGTGGTGTTATAAAGGCTCGAAGTTGGATCGATAGTCCCCTCGGGAGCGATCTCCATGAGCTTTTGCACCGAGACTGTTTTTGCCGTCACCAGTTCGTCTAGTTTCCCGATGGGTGCGCCAAATTTCTCGGCAAACCTCTCGGCACTGACCTTGGAGGCGAGATCGGAGATCGCCTTGGAAATCGAGGCTTCACGGAGTTTGGCAATCGCGTAAGGACCCAGCACTCCGGCGGTGCTCCAAGCAGTCAAAAGCCTGCCGTGGATCGCTCCCACGTATTTGGATCCAAACAAATCCGCCAAATATGCCGGGACCGTGGCGTAACCGCCGCCATACATCGTGAAGATAATCAGAGTGGCTGCGTAAAAGGTAATGAACGAAGTCGACATCGCACTCGCCCCCGCATTGGCCGCCGCCCAGGGAATCGAGAGATAAAGAGCACATCCGAGGACAAAGAAGATGGTGTAAGTTACTTTACGCCCAATCCAGTCCGAAACACTGGCCCAGAAAAATCGACCTCCCATATTAAACACAGAGATCATCAGGACATAGTTCGCGAAGAAAAACCCCCCTTTTGCCTCCTCTGATAATTGCGTGCCAAAGATTTCTCCGATCATCGTCTTTGCAACCCCGATCACCCCAATCCCCGCAGTGACATTCATGCAGAGCACGATCCAAAGAAGCACAAATTGCGGCGTCTTCATCGCCGCGGAAATCCCGACGTCGTTTTGGGAAATCATGCTCTTTTTTGATGCCCCCACGGGAGGGGTCCAGCCTTTCGGCTTCCAATCCGCCGCCGGCACGCGGTAAGCGAAAGCGGCAATTAACATGACAACCAAATAAAGGAGTCCCAAAACAAGAAAGGTCGTGGCCGCTCCGGTGTTACCCGTGCCGACAGCATAGACCCCCGCACTCATGCTGTCCCCAAACTGCGACACCTCTGCGGCCGAAGCCACAATCACTTCCTGCTTGCCCGCCGCAGTTTGCACGTAGCGAACGCCTTCTTCCGTGACCATCGCCAGCTCATCAGCCGAACCGAGGAACTCCGGGGCCTTCTCAAATTTCTGAAGAAGCCACCGTTTCAACGGAGCTCCAATCATGGCTCCACCTCCAAAGCCCATGATCGCCAAACCCGTCGCCAAGCCCCGCCGATCGGGAAACCATCGAATCAAAGTACTCACCGGAGAGACATATCCCAACCCCAGACCACACCCACCCAGGACACCGTAGCCGAGATAGAGTAGCGGAAGATTATGGAACTTAATCCCCAAAAAACCGACCAAAAAGCCGCCACCCCAGAGGAAAGCCGCCGTCACCCCCACACAGCGTGGCCCCACTTTTTCCAACCACCTGCCCGCAATCGCAGCCGCCAGCCCCAAAAAAACAATGGCGATGCTGAAAATCCAGACAATATGACCGAACTGCCAATCACCCGCCGCTTGCCCCACAACACCAAGCTCCTTGGAAAGCGGGGCGTTAAAAACGCTCCAAGCGTATACCGAACCAATGCAAAGGTGAATCGCAATCGAAGCGGGTGGCACCAACCAACGGTTGAAACCTGGTCTCGCCACAATGGATTCCTTGAGCAAAAATTTGGGAATAGACATGTTTTTGAGTAATCCTGAAGATGATCTTAGGATTCTCAAGACTGGCTAAAATGATTTTCGGACACAAGAAGTATGTTCTAAAATCCCGCCAAGATTCAAAAACGGAGCCCACATATGAGCTTCATCTTTTTCATTCTCTGACCTCACTTTGTTCTTGCTACCGCCGTAATTCATCATATTTCTCAGCTCGCAACGTGTGCAGAATCTGTCCCGATTCTTCCTTAATTTTTTCTCTTCGCTTTTTACTGATTGTCCCTGTCCCGGAGAAATCCCAGTTCAATCGCTTTTTCCAACAGAACCTTGGAAGATGCGTGTTCCCTCTCTGGTCTCCATTGGATTTTTTCGACCTCACCTGAAGCTCTGCCTCGATGCCCTTCTCCACCCCACCGTGGAGCGGTCTCTTTTGTCGGAAAAAATGACTCACGCCATCGTGCTCGGCTCACTCACAGCCGCTACCATCATCGGGGGACTCATCGAGTCTCGAAATCATCGCCAACGGCTCGCCAAGATCCCGATGCGCATCCATGTCAACGGCACTCGCGGTAAGTCGAGCGTCGCCCGCCTCATCGCGGCCGGCCTGCGCGCCACCATAACCACCTGTTGCAAGACCACCGGGACCCTTCCCCGCATGATCCTGCCAGACGGACGCGAATACCCCGTCTTCCGTCCCGCCAAGGCCAACGTCATTGAGCAAGTCCGCATCGTTCGCACCGCGGTCGAGTCACAAGCCCAAGCGCTCGTCATCGAGTGCATGGCCCTCCGCCCGCGCCTGCAATGGCTCTGCGAAGAAAAACTTGTGCGCGCAACCCACGCCGTCATCACCAACTGCCGCGCAGACCACCTCGACGTCATGGGCCCCGAAGAAGAACACGTTGCCTGGGCCCTCGCCGGCATGATCCCCATCGGGCAGAAACTCTTCACCGCCGAGCGCCGCCATCTTGGGATTCTCCAACAAGCCTGCGACGACCGTGACTGCGAACTTATCCCAATCACTCTTGAGGAAGTCCAAGCGATCACCACAGCCGATCTCGACCCTTTTCCGTATTTAGAGCACGCCGAGAACGTGGCCCTTGCTCTCAAAATCTGCGCCGATCTTGGCGTCGATCGCGAAACCGCTCTCAAAGGAATGTGGGCCGCCACCCCCGATCCAGGAGCCATGACCGCCCACCACATGGACTTTTTCGGTCGCAAAATCAACTTCGTCAATGGCTTCGCGGCTAACGACCCAGAGTCGACCGAACGCATCTGGAACATGGCCCTCGAACGCTACCCACACGTTCAAAAACGAATTGCCATTTTCAACTGCCGCGCCGACCGCGCCGACCGCTCGCGCCAACTCGCACAGGCTATCAACGAATGGCAACCGGCCGACTTCTACCTCCTCACCGGAACCGGAACCTGGCTCTTCGCCCGCTTTGCGGTCAAAGCCGGCATCGATCCGATGAAACTCATCTATGCCGAAAACCAAGGTGCCGATCAAATATTTGAGACCTGCATCGCCAACGCCGGTGACTCAGCCCTCATCATGGGCATGGCCAATATCGGCGGCCCCGGACTCGATATCGTCCGTTACTTCTCCAATCGTTCGAAATTCGAAGCCTTCAAATAAACACCCACTCAACTTTAAGAAACAAACATCATGGACCCAGAAATCCTCACCACTGCCATCGGTATCGGCCTGCTGATCAGCCTCCTGTTCTCAGAACTCTTCGGACTCGCCGCCGGAGGTCTTGTTGTCCCGGGTTACATCGCCCTCTTTTGGCGCGAACCGACAGCCATCGCCTTCACTCTTGCCATCGCCTTCGCGACCCACTTGATCGTGCAATTGATCGGGAGCGGTATCATCCTCTTCGGGAAACGTCGTACTGTCTTGGTCATCCTTGTCGCCTATCTCCTACGGCTCGCACTCGACTTCGCCTTGGGCGACTACCTCGCCAACCACCCCGTCTTCAGTGACTCCGGCGTCGTCGTCATCGGCTACATCATCCCCGGCCTCATCGCCATCTGGTTTGATCGCCAAGGCATCCTCGAAACCCTCACTACCTTGATCGCCGCTTCCGTTGTCGTGCGCGTCATCGTCATTCTCATCTTTGGCAACGCCATCCTCTCCGTCTAACTCACTCCGATGACAAAAGTCTACTGGCGCCCGCGCGCCGTTTCAAAAACCGCCCTCATGCTCATCTCTGTCCTCTCCCTCGGGGGTCTCATTCTCGTTGAACAAATCCGCGTCGAAAAACAGCGGGAGTTCCATGAGGAAAAATTCACCGCAGCCGAGAAAACGATGAAAGCCTTCTCGGTCATCCGTGAAGCACGCCTCACCACCGGCCACCCCATCGACCTCAATAATGATCCTGCCAACACCGGCTTGATCGGACTCCCCATGTCCGCCATTACCAGTATCTCCGGAGCGCTTGAAGCCAAACAAACCACTCTCAATCCAAACTTTGCCGCCGTCCTCATCGACATGCTCGCGAAGGCCGGAGTGAAGGAGGGCGACACCGTTGCCGTCGGCATGTCAGGTTCATTCCCCGCACTCAACATCGCAGTTTGTTGCGCGCTCGAAACGATGAAGGCTAAGCCGCTTATCATCTCCAGTGCTGCCGCCTCCCAATGGGGGGCCAACGTGCCCGAGCTGACCTGGCTTGATATGGAGAGAAAGCTTCACGAAGCCGGAATCATCTCCTTTCGCAGCTTCGCCGCCACCATCGGCGGACATGAGGACACCGGTCAGGGACTCTCCAAGGAAGGACATGCTCTCATTGTAGAAGCGATGCAGCGCAATCGCGTGCCACTTCTCGAAAAAAAGAACTCCTTTGAAGCCATCGTCGACCAACGCATGGATCAATTCAACCGCCAAGCCGAAGGTCGCGCCATCAAAGCCTACCTCAACGTGGGCGGAGGCACCGTTTCCGTCGGTCGCAGCATTGGTAAAAAACTTTTCAAGCCCGGACTTAATCTTAAGTCCCCCATCGGTGTGAAAAAAGCCGATGGCGTGATGTCCCGCTTCAGCCAGAAAAAGGTCCCCGTCATCCACCTCGTCCAAGTCCTCGAACTCGCCGAAAAATACGAGCTTACCGCCGCTCCTGCCAGCCTCCCCGAGGTCGGAAAGGCCAACGTTTTTGCCCGCAAAGAATACAGCAAGATTGCCTGCGTCGCCGTCCTTGTGACCATCCTCGGCAGCCTCTTCGCCTTCATTCGATCCGACTTCGCCTCCCGCCTCCTCCACAAGGCCGAAAGCCCCAAGGATTCGACAACCGAACCCATGGTCTAAGCACCATCCGGAATTTTTGGTAGCATTCTTCCCAAGGAGCAGAATGAGAAGAATCCCCGATTCTCCCTCTTCTGCTCCTTCTTTTTGAACCGCGAATCCAGCCCCCAGCTCACCCGATCTCAAATCAGTATTTCACAATGCCCACTAACCCCGATAGAACGCACCCGTCAAAGGTTTGAAGGAAGATCAAAAGCCCCAAGCCATCGCCGCATCCGATCAGCAGGACGGCGATCGATACGCGTGGGCCCGACATCTCAATTGGTTGGAAGGCATCGGCGAAACCGAAGCCCTCGCCCCCGAACCTGACCCGCATCAAAAAAAGACCACCCTCATCAAAGGGCTCGTCCTCACCATCGCAATCGCGATCATCGGCGGCCTTCTTTCCAAGGCCTCTTTTTTCCCCTTCCAACTCCGCGATGGCTCCCACCCACTGGATGCCGTTCTGATCTCGGTCATCCTGGGAATGATCCTTGGCAACCTCCTGCCCCTCGGGAAGGATTTTACCGTTGGCGTTACCTTCGCGATGAGGAAACTTCTTCCGCTGGGCATCGTCCTCATGGGTGCCCGTTTGAACTTTGGAGACCTCCTCTCAGTCGGTCTCTTTGGCCTCACCATGAGCCTCGCCGTCATTGGGTTTTCACTCTTCTTCTTCCTCGTTCTCCTGCGCAAATCAAACATGCCGTCGTCGCTGCGTCTCCTCCTCGGGATCGGGACTGCAATTTGCGGTGGCACCGCCATCATCGCCATCGCGCCCATCATCAAGGCCAAAGAAAAAGAAGTCATTCTCGGCGTCGTTACCGTCACCTTTGTCGGCATCATCGCAATGTTCTTAATGCCGGTCATCGGTAACTCCTTCGAACTTTCAGACAAGGCCTACGGCATCTGGGCCGGCCTCACCATTCACCAAACCCCACAAGTCATCGCTTCCGGCTTCGCCTTTTCCGAAGAGGCGGGCGAGACCGCCACGGTCGTCAAACTGGCACGCGTCTGCATGCTGGTCCCCATGGCCTTCGCTCTCAGCTTTCTCTACCGAGATCGCTCCAGAAAAAACGACCACCGCTTCACCCCTCGGGCCTTTTACAAACTCATCCCCTCTTTTCTCATCGGGTTTTTCCTGATGGCCATGATGCGGACGATGGGCCTCTTTCCGGAGATCACACTGCACTGGCCCGATCTCCTCTTTTCGGCCGGAGAACCGATTAAAACAAGCGGCCACCAGCTTCTAACAAAGTGCTCTGGTTTCCTCCTCACCATCAGCATGGCCGCCATCGGCCTCGAGTCAAAATGGAAGGACCTTCGACAAACTAACCCCGCCCCTTTTCTCTACGCCATCCTCGCCTCCACCCTCATCGCTCTTGGACTGCTTCTCATTCTTTAATGCCCCCCCACAACCCAAGTTTCAACCACAGTCTTATCCCAAAAACCGTGCTGACCAAAGCCTTAAAGCGTCGCGCCTCCGCCGACCAGCGAGACCTCTGCAAGAAAGACAAACCGGACCAAGAACGTCACACTTGAAACGACACGATGGCTTCGCGGCGGAGTGGCCGAAATCAAAAGCACCGCTTTCAACTCCCGTGACCAATCCTCCGCAGCGAGAAAAAACGGTACTCGCAAGCGACGCTTTTGGCCGCACGCCACTTCAGCAGCGAGCAGCGAGCCGCTTTTCGAATCAAGAGGAGGCAATGGGAACACCCAAATCTATGCCACTTACTTTGCCCTACCCTATCGTACCCCCCCCCCCACAGCGACAGGGATAAGAGCGCGCCTTTTAAAAAACCCCTGAAACCATGCCTGGCATTTTCTGTGCTGAAACCATGCCTGGCATTTTCTGTGTATTCTTTTTACCGGAACCCTAATTACCGAGAAAAAGCCCCCGTAAATCCCCCTCACATCTTCAGATCCCGAATCGAAAAAAGCTCCTCGCCCTCCACCGGCAGGCCTCGCGCACCCGTCTTGCGCTTCAAGCCAAACCACTCC
>Ga0222650_1000185_pt1 | contig 57363 bp, 57 predicted proteins | sample AntAcemetagen367_FD_179820 | JGI IMG/M metagenome (GOLD analysis project Ga0222650, IMG submission 179820) | Saline water microbial communities from Ace Lake, Antarctica - #367 | ecosystem: Environmental > Aquatic > Non-marine Saline and Alkaline > Saline | place: Antarctica: Ace Lake... | reverse complement strand
CCTCGCCCTTCCAGAGAAGGTCGAGCCGATCACCCGCCCCTTCATCTCCGCTTACTGGGCATGGTCCGGGAGCGTCAATTCCCTCTCAGGAGATTACCGCTCGGCCCTCACCAGTATAAGTGAAACCGAGCTTTCTCCCGTCAACATCTGCTTTTTTGTTCTCCTCATTCATATTATGATCGGCCTCGCGGTATCATGGGTCGGAACCAGCCGCCCGCAATGGGAACACTAATCATACCTATCATTTTATCTTATGGCTCGTCGCGCTAGCTCAGGTGTTAACACCCAGGCCCTCATCATTGGAGTGGTCATTCTCGTTCTTGTCCTTGGCGTCGGCTATTGGCTCCTCAACCGACCTTCCTCAGGATTCGATGCCCCGGAACTCGACATGGAGCAAGCCATGGGAAATAGCCGCAGCCTCTCAGGAAACCGTTACCAGATTAGCGGAAAACTCATCGACCGCCGGGTCGAAAGTGTCGGACAACTCGTCACCATCCATGTGGGCGAGGAATCCAACCCGAAACCCCTCTCAATCATCATCCCCGATGGCTTCCAAGGCGGAAACCTCACCAACCAAACAGACTACACTTTTCTCATTGAGTTCAACACGAGCGGAGTGGCAGTTGCCCAAGATGTAAAACAGCTCTAAGCTAGGAAGTATCCCTACCAATGTTATGAAAAAAATCCTCCTTTCACTCTCACTGACGCTCCCGATCCTGGGGCAGGTCTACACCCCCCCGGCCCCCACGAATAATAATAGGTCGACGCCAAGTGATACCGTCACTCGGTCCCAGCCCTCACAAAGCACCAATAACAACGCCAATGGCGGGCTCCTTGGAAACGAGGTCGGCGTCTTCGACCCCACCAACGATACGATCTCTTGGAACGGCAGCACTTGGGCCGCCAGCAACAACCGCCTCGTCGCCGCCCGCTTTGAGAAATATCTCAATGAGCCGGAAAACAAGTCCGAAGCGGCAGACGAATATCGCGACACCATCGACGAAATCCTCGCAATTCTCTCGCCTCACCGTGAAGGCGGCCCCGTCTTCGGCGAAGCCGTCGCACTTCTGCCCAAGGCTGCCGAGTATCCTGGAGATGCCAAGCTCTGCGACTCCCTGAGTAACGCCATTTACACCGCCATCCTTTCCAAAAAAGATAAACGGCGCACCGACGAGATGCTCGTTGCGATGAAGCAGGAAAAAGAGAAAGCGATCCTCGATGCCGACTGGAAAGACCGCACCGAGCGTGATCCCACCGCTGGCAATACCACGCAGGGAGCTGGCAAAGGTGATAGCACCGAAACGACCCAACAAGCCCAGCAAAGTGGACGCGGCAAGCAATCTCTGCGCTACGCCGAATACGTCCGCCGGATCGCCGAAATTGAAGCCGTTAAACGGAGTAAGGAACTCGAATCCAAGGTCAAACAAGAGCTCGCCAAGGTCCAATATCAGGCCCTCATGGTCCAGTTCTTCGTCCAACGCCGCTTCCGCCACGTCATCATGGCTTCGCGATTCTATAACCAGATCTGGAATGAAGGAGATGGCACCCTCTACATCGACCAGGACTCCGACATCAACAAGATGTTCAGCGAGAGCCTCGGGGTCAGCCCGACCGTCTCCACCCTCGACTCACTTGCCAATGAGGCCATCCGCGATGTTGACAAAGGGGTCGAAGTCTTCTCCTTCCTCGTCGAGCAAGAAGAACTCGAATCCGCTTCCAAGCGCCTCGCCGAAGCCTTCATCGTCGGTGAGTTCATGCCCTCTATCGATACCCTGCCACGTGAGAAGAAACGCAAGGTTCTTCAATTCGTGCGCGGCTCGAACGTCCTCCTTAACGCAATTGACTCCAAGGACTACGTCAAGGCCACTGCGCAAATCAAAGACCTCCAGGATAAAGCAAAGGACTTTGATGCCACCAAGGCGCAGGCCGCTGTCGCCACCTTCACTCGTGCGAGCGATATGCACATCATGATGGCTAAGAACCATCTTGCCGCCCGGGACATGGAAAAGGCCCAGGAGTCAATCCGCCTCGCCATGGAAGTCTGGCCTCAAAATCCCAAGCGTGTTGAGTTCGACCGCCTCGTTAGCGCCGGTGGGTCCTTGATTAAGCTTCGCAATGACTTCGACCGCCTCTTCGCTGAGAAAAACTACCGCGAGGTCTTCCGCCGGCGCTTTGAATTCGCTCCCAGTATCGAAGGCGACGCTGATCGTAAGGCCAAATTCATGCAAGTGGGGGACAATATCACCTCCATCGAAACCGCAGTGAAAAGCGCAGAAGAGCTCACCAATTTCGGGCAGGAATACGCCGCTTGGGAGAGACTCTCCGAAGTTCACGAGCGCTTCCCGGATGATCCAAACCTCAACCAAGTGATGACTCGACTCGCCCCAAAGGTCGCTGACTTCACGATTGCCCTGAACAATGCCTCAATGCATGAAAGCCGCGGCAACGTCGGCTCCGCCCTATCGTGGTTCTACAAAGCCCGTCACCTCCACCCCGGAAGTGAAAAGGCGGAGGAAGGCATCGAACGCCTCGTGCAGCTGGCCCTGCAATAGACCACCCGACAATCACCACCTCACCGAAGCACCATCCCGCAAGGGTGGTGCTTTTTATTGGCCCAGGCGCCGCAGAAAATCGTAGGAGTAAAGCCCCGTGCTGTGCCCATCAGCCCAGAAAAGTTGGATGGCATAACCACCCACGATCTCGTGGCGAATCAGCTCAAAGCTCTTCTCCGAATGGATCACCTTGGGCACCAGGACTTTTCCGGTAACATCCGGCTCACCTTGACAGGCGGCGCAGGGACAGGCTTTGCGCAACGGTGCGAAAGCAAGATAGCTCTCCGATCCATCGGCCCATGCTAGGGCGACCTCGTTTCCGATGATCGCTAGATTTTCCAATTTTATCATACTCATGGTTTCGTTAATCTCGGCCCGAAGATCGCGGAGCCGACACGGACGATCGTCGAACCTTCTTCAATCGCCACCTCAAAATCGCCACTCATGCCCATGCTTAAGCCGGGCAACTTCCGCCCGGCCCGTTTTTCGAGATCTTCTTGAAGCGCACGCACCTTGGCAAACCACGGGCGGGCATCTTCCGGAGTCTCAACACGAGGTGGAAGAGACATTACCCCCTGCCAATCCAGATTTTCCATCATGATAATCTCATCCAAACTCTTTCGGAGTTCGTCCGGAGAGAAACCATCCTTACTCTCCTCGGCCCCAATATTGACTTCCAAAAAGACTCGCGGCTTCAGCTCCAATTCTCCCGCAACACGATCGGTAAAGCGCAGCAGCTTTAATGACGAAAGACTGTGCACCACTGGAAAAAGTGACAGCACCTTGCGAACCTTGTTACGCTGCAGGCTTCCAATAAAATGCCATTCCAAACTCGATGGCAGAAGCGGGATTTTTTCCTCACCTTCCTGCAAGCGGTTCTCTCCAAACAAAAGATGCCCGGTGTCGGAAGCCTCGCGGACAATCTCCACCGGCCAGGTTTTTGAAACCACCAGCAGGTCAACCGGGCGACCTGCTCGAGCAGCGGCGGCATCGACTTGGCCTTTGACCACCTTGAGATTTTCTGCGATGTGCGACATGGAACTTCATTCACCGCGTTCCAAAACACCGGCCAATTTGCTGGCCTTCACCGCGCTAACCAAGTCACGAAGGACTGATAGGCCCTCGCGCTTCGTGGCATCGATGCCACTGGGCCATTCCGGAGTGTCGTCCAAATCAGCAACCGCATCTTTGGCCTGCCGCATGTGACGCTCCGAGTCATTCTCGAGATTCACTTCAGGTAATTTTTCCAGATTGACGTCGTCAAGAGTGAGCCGATACATCTTGAAGGTCCCATCATCGTCCTTTTCAAGGTCGGCAAAACGCTTGAGTCGCTCGCCATTACGAGCCTTGCGACGCTTGTCAGCCTCCGCGATTTCTGCTCTCCGCTTCTCGATATTTAAAGAGACTTTGTTTTCCTCCATCCGCTTTTCGAGTCGAGTCGCATCATCCAAGGTGTAGACAAAGTCCTGACTCCCCTTCACACGCGTCGAGCTCTTGTCCGCCAGCATCGCGAGAAAGAGATTTAAACGATTATAAGGTTTCAGATCACGGGCACGACGGATTTTATCATGCGCTAGGGCATGGTCGGCATATTTCTCTCCAACCTCCAGAGCATCGCGAATCGAAGGAAGGATGATGTCCGGGACAACCCCCATCTTCTGGGTCGAACTTCCCGCCACCCGGTAAAACTTCTGAATCGTGAGCTTCACCGCACCAGCCCGATCCGCGTTTGCCAACGGGGGCATGAAACGACCAATCTCAAGTGGCTGCTGCACCGTCCCCTTGCCATAAGTCGAAGACTCACCAACGATCACCGCACGATTGTAATCCTGAAGAGCGCCCGCAAGGATTTCGCTAGCTGAAGCACTTCCTTTATCAGTCAGAATCACGATGGGGCCATCATACAAAGGCCTCCGGAAAGGTGATTTCAAGGACTCAATATGACCACTCGTCGTCTTGATCTGAACGACCGGCCCGGCTCCAACAAAGAATCCCGTGATCCGGCGGACCTCTTCAAGAGACCCTCCACCATTTCCTCTCAAATCAATGGCAAGACCATCAATTTTCTCTTTCTTCAGTCGCTCCATCAGGATCTCGAGATCACGTGAGACTCTGACATCACGATCTTCCGGGTCGAAGTAGAAAGAGGGCATCTTAATGACCCCGAGCTTCATTTTATCGTCACCCTTAAAGTAGTCGATGACCTCGGCAGTCGTGAGTTCGTCCTTCATTGTGACCTGCTCTCGTTTGATAATGATGATCCGAGTCTCTCCGGCAGGAGCACCGGCCGGTTCGACCTTGAGGGCCACATCGATCCCTTCCTCTCCGCGGATCATTTCCACGACCTTGTCGAGCGGCATGAACATAATATCGACCCAAGCGCCATCGTTCTTGGAGTCAACACCAACAACACGATCCTTGAGCTGGAGCTCACCTTGACGGTCGGCTGGTCCGTTATTTACGATTCCTTCAATCTTGGTTGCGCCATCGTCTTCCGCCCGCAGAAGTGCTCCGATTCCAACAAGCCTGTTCTGAATATTGACACGGAACTGCTGAAGCTCGCGGGCGCTGAAATACTCCGAGTGGGGATCATGGGCTCGTGCCACCGCGCTCAAGAAGTAATTGGCGATGTCTTCGTCATCGGTCCCCTTAATCGTCTTGAAAAATCGCTCGTAGCGCTGAGAGATCTTTTCTTTGGCTAACGGTTGATCCTCAAGCGGGTTTTCCTTCCCCTGCTCCTTGGCACGGCGGGCGATCTCCTGGCGTCTCAGAGTCTCGCCAAGGAGAGCCTCCTTGAGCTGGAGCCTCCAGAGATCCTTCGCCTCGGCGGCATCAGCAGGCCACTTGGCGTTCTCCCGGTCTCGCTCGATGAACTCGTCCGTGTTAAATGAAAACTCATGACCATCCAGAAGCTCTTTGACGACAGCCGCACGCTCGGCGACCCGGACTTGGTATTGCCCATAGATTTCCGTGGCAGCTCCCATCGACTCCTTGGAAAGGAGCAAATTATCCAATTCCGTCGCATACTTTTTCTCAAAAGCATCAATATCAGATTGCTCGAAGTAAAGACGGGAAGGATCAAGATCTCCTATGAAGTCATCAAAAATACGCTTGCTGAGATCATCATCGAGAGGCAAGCGCGCATAGTGTCCGTTTAGAAGCATGCGGGACATCTCCCTGGCCACGAGATTAAAATCAGCAGCCATCGTCGAACAGCTGGGGAGGAGCCACAGCACAAAAACCGGGGCAAGGAAACGCATCAGAGTTTTCTTCATAAAATATCCTAAAAGGTTGGGAAGCCTCGAGGGCTCCTCGTGGCGGACTGTAGTCTACAAGCGACGATCAGCGATGAGTTTTTTTCTTTCCTTTTCAATTTCCGCTGCGAGCCACGAACGGAACTCTTCCACCTGCTTTGTCAACTCCTCCGGCACGTAGCTGATTCCATTCAAACGCGCACCTAAGAGTTCCCGTTCCCGCTCGCTTGGAACGGGCAAAATTCCCAACTTCAGCTTAATTGCGATCATTTCCTCCCCGCGTTTCACGTCCAAAGCAATGGGAGTCTGAGGGGGATGCCTCTGAATCTCCGCCGCCACTTTCGAAGTAAGATCGTAGCCACCACGGACCTTCCAATCATTGATTTTCAAAATAATATCGTTCAATTTCAAACCACTGGCTTCCGCCGGTGTTCCCGGAAGAACCTGCGTAATTTGAACCCCTGTTCCAACCACTTCCTTTTGGGGCAACCCCCGAGGCAACCCTCTTAGTTGGCCATTGCCATAAGGCATCATCACGACTCCCACATACCCTTTTGGCTCAAAATAAGCTCTTTCGAGAAGAGGAACCATCCGCGCTCTAATCTCGGGACTCGCACACTTTAGAAATTTTTGAAGCAAACGATCCTTTGCTCCTTCATGATTTGCCAAGATCCACTCGGCGATCTCTTTTTGAGCGACTTCGCGCTCCTTGAAGGAATCTGCTGATAATCTCTCGAGGGATGGCAATTCCTCGGCCGAAATGGCGTTAGTTAGAGCACTGAAGAGGATGAGAGCGATAACCTTCATAGGATTGGAAGCTAGCCTCTCACAAAGGTCAGATCAATCTCTCAAAACAAAAAACGGGCGACCCGTTAAGGGAGGCCCGCTTTGAAAATTTGTTCCTTAATTACTGGTTGAAGATATTGCCTTCTGGAACCTCAATAACATCTCTGCTGTAGATCAGAACACCCTTATGGTTTTGGCGCTTGAGATCATAGATATAGACCTTACGATTTCGATAGAGCTTCACTCGGTTCATCGCAGCATACTGGTTCTCGCCACCTGCAGCTTGAACCGCTGTGTAGAGGGTCATTCCCTTCGTCCATGGCTTTTGCCCGGGAGATCTTACCTGACCGCCAACCGTAAAGGACAGGACGTCATTTGCACCGTCATCCGCACCACTGAAAACCTGAAATACCGGGTCAGTGTAGATCTGCGCTGCTTTATATTTGCTGGCAATGCTCGCGGCCAAGGCCGACTTTGTCAGTCCGGATGCCTTCACTCGACCGATGATCCACATCGTAATGTATCCGTCGGAAGAAACCGAGTATTCGGCATCCAGACGTCCTTTTTCGGACACGGGCACGCCTGAGATCGAAAGTCCGAGCCTTTGGTCAGGGCGAACGGTCTGGGCGTTCACCGATGCCAGGCCGAAGCCGAGAACAGCAATGATGATAGTAAGGATTGTTTTCATTTTATTAATTTTTGGGGGTTGTGGAGCTCACGCTCCGGTTAGGGTGACTTTTTAGTAGAGATCCTCGCTTGAGGACGACTTGCTGGAAGTTTCTGGGACCGACTTTGACTGCGGTGACTGGTGGGCCGTCATAGCCTGTGGGGTGGCACTTTCCTCCATCGTGCTGGGGGCGTAGTAGGTGTAGTAGCTTGTGTAATACTGATACTGACTATCGCTTCGGACGTCGACGTTGTTGAGAACAACCCCGATCACTTGTCCGCCGACATTCTCGACAGCCTGCTTCACTCGCATCAGCATGTTCCGTGGAAGTTTGCGGTGCTGAACAACAACCATTGTCAGATCCACTTCACTTGCAAGAACTGCCGCGTCGCTCACCCCCAGAATTGGCGGGGAATCGACAAGAACGAGATCAAAGCGCTGCTTGACGTCCTGAAGCAGCTCGGACATCCGGCGGGAGTTCAGAATTCCAGCAGCATCTGCAGGGAGAATACCAGAAGGCAGGAAATAGAGATTATCAACCGGGGTCTGGAGAATGACATCCTCAAGCGCCAAATCCGTCGTCAGGTAATTGGTCAAACCCACGGAGTTATTGATGTCGAAGAAGGTATGGAGACGCGGACGACGAAGGTCAGCATCGATCATCAGAGTGGTGTAGCCCCCCTGGGCGCAAACGTACGCCAGATTGACGAGGGTTGTTGACTTACCTTCACCTGCTCCACCGGAAACAACCGTGATTGAGTTATCGTCGGGGTTCTTCCGGTTGAATTCAATATTGGTTCGCAGGATTCGATATGCTTCGGCATCAGGACTCATCCCGCTCTGTTTATGCAGGATTCCCACGTCCTTGGGAATCACAGCGAGAACAGGCACTTGGAGGTAACGTTCGACGTCCTCAAGACTCTTTACTGAGGTGTCGAGGTGCTCGAGAAGGAAAGCGATTCCAATCCCAAAGATAAGGCCGACACCTGCTCCCAAGAGCAAGTTCATCGTGAAATTTGGAAAGACCGGAGCCTTGGCCTTCCTGGGCTTCTCGTGAAGAGTGATGGGATCCCGGGGCATCTTCAACAGGACGCGCGCCTCTTGTTGCTGCTGCTTCATGTCGCGCAGCATGAAACGCGATTGCTGATAGGACTCTTTTGCCTGGTTGTAGCGATTCTGTTTGAGAGAGAGTTCGATGGTATCAACTTTCCGCTCTTTGACCATTGCTCCCATGCGCTCAACTTGGCGCTTGACCAAGTCAAGTTTGGTTTGGAGGACTGCCTTTAATGAAACCACCTCCTTGTAAGCCTGCTCCATTGCTGATGCCGCCCGCTGATCCATGACGACAATATCGGGGTGCTTTGCCCCCAAGCCTTGCGCCATCATATCGAGCTTTCGATCTTCCGCCTCCCGACTCTGAGTCGCAAAAGCCGTGACCTGATTCTGGGGGAGGTCTAAACCAGAGGCATAATTGATGAGATCTTCGCTGGAAAGTTCCACCAGCTTTATAATTTGAATCTCAAGTTGGTCAGCTTGGATTTCGAAATTAGAGAGCTTTTGGCGGGCATCAGTGAACATCGCCTGCTCGGTTGCGCCCAGCGGATTTGAATTTCCGTCATCGAAGTAAGGAATACCATATTGCTGAATTAAAACGGTCAGTTCCTTCCGGTGGTCTTGCACGACATCACTTTGAGCAATCAGCTCATTATCCAAAGCCTTCAAAGCACGCTCAGCACGGTCAACTTCAGTCCCCTTACGGCGCTCCATGTAGGCTCTTGCGACCGCATCGGCAATCGCCTTCGCATCGTCAGGCTTACCATGACGAACATTGATCTCGATGAAATCAGTCCCTCTTCTTGGCGTGGTCGTCACGATTCCTTTGAGATTAGTGATCACAGTGTCCATATCCATTGACCACCGAGTAGGGAGATCAATGTCTTGGGCCGCCATTCTGAGAGTTTCAGGAGCAATGATCGTTTCGAACGCATTCTCCATATAGTTGCGTGTCATCGAGGCTCCAGGATTCATTGAGCCTGAATTTCCAATGGGGGAAATTGCAATCGTGGATGGATGGACCTGAACGACAGACGTACTCTCAAATTTTTCCGGCATGACCGACGTGATGACTGCAGCCGTCATGAAAACTAAAAGAAAAGTCAACAATATGACTCCGTAGCGATTCTTCAGAACTTGCCAGTAATCCATAGATGACGCTGGTTCCGTATAGTGCTGCTGATTGTTACCTTGCATGATGAGTTAGAAGTGTTGGGGGTTTGTTGGGCGGCTCGTTTTTTAGAGACAAAAATAGGCCTTCGCAATGAAAAGACACCGCGAAGGCCGAAATGTTCAGAATAAGATCTAAAAATCTTAGAAGGTCGTCGAAGCACCCACGCTGATGCGGTTACGATCATAGTCGCGACCTGCATCCGAGGTAAGATCCTCGAAGTTGTAACGGGCATTGACGCTCAAGTTATCAGTCACTTGATAAGTGAACCCTACAAAGAGATTCAACAATTCCTCATCAATCTGGTCTTGGCCCAGAGCGCTCTGGCGCTCATTATAGTCAAGCATTGCAAAGTTGACGCCACCGTTAAGACCCAATGTTCTGGAAACTTGGTAGTTCGCCGTGAACCCAAGGCGAAGAGTATCAACGTTACTATAGACCGCAGAGACCGGGAATGGTGTCGTGGAGAGATCAACGATAGAACGCTGAAAATCCTCAACTCCATAGCGAACGTAGCCGCGAAGCGAGAAAGCTTGGTTCACTTGAGAAGTGAAGCTACCTTCGACGTAAGGGTTGGTGGAAGAGTCTCCATTATCAACCTCACGAATCTGAGCACCAGCACGGAGAACACCAGTGGTTTGCTGGGAGAAACGATGCTCAAGTCCGACAAGCACGAATTGGTTGGACGAATCGGTCACTTGGCTCTTACCATTTACGGTTGAATGACGGTAAGTGAGCGTTGCGACAGTGCGATCGCTCGCCTGGTAGCGAAAGTCGTTATAGGCAGTGAAGGTTGTCCGATCGCCCGCATCGAAGTCGTCGAAGGAAATACCATCTACGCGAATACCGGTATAAGTGGCGAGACGGTCCGACCACCGATAACCAACGGCGTTATCAGTTGACCAACGGAAATAGTTACCCACCTGACGCTGAGCTTGGAAACCCGTCGAATAATCTGGCTCGAGCTCGTAGTTTGCCGAATTGCGGCTCACAAACCGAAGACGCTCATTCACGCGATGGGTCCAGTTGGCATAGAGAGACGCGGTAAAAGCCGTGTCATCGATATCTTGGCCGAGAATGTCAAGATTGTCGAAATAGTGAATCACCCCGATCTGAGCACCAATGCTCAGCGTCGTTTGTGGCGAGTTGTTCAAAAAAGTTGCGCCAACGTAAGCCTGCCCGTAAAACGATTCGTCATCGTTTCCGGCGAGAGGTGTTGGGTTATCATCGTAACCGAAGTTAACGCCAGCAGTGTAAGCAAGAGGAAGCGAATCACTCTGTGTGTCATCAGGCGCCAAGTCATAAAGAGATTGCGCACAAAGGGAACTGGCAAGAGCCATCCCTACGGCAAAGACAGTGATAGTTTGTTTTTTCATAAATGATAAATAAAAGTTGTTATGAGAATGAAGGAGCTCATCGAGCCCCTTCAGTTAGCTTAAAGGACACTAATTGACGTCCTGAACACGGGTCACATTTGAATCGTCTTCGACGGGTGGGAAGAAGAACTCGGGAAGCCAGCGGCTTTCTTTCACGATAGGATCGTTAATGCTGTCAAACGGGTAATCGAGAGGATTGGGGCCATCAACAGGAGGAGGAGGGATCACACCCTTTTCAAGACCTCCTTTTTCAGAATAGCCCTCGCCACCAGCAGCGTCATATTTCTCAACGACAGCTTGGATGTTCGAGACAGCATCTGGAGCTGTGGCGATTGCACACTGGGCAATGATGCGAAGTTGGGAAGGAGCCTCAAGAATCGCTGCATTCACGATCTTGGCGACCTCTTTTCTATCAGCGTCAGAAGCAACGATGGCGGCTTTGACGATCTCGCAGGCGCAAGATTCGTTGGCAGCAACGTTAGCGGCGACGATATCGAGCACTTTGCTCGAGTCAGCGGTGACAGCAGCTTTCACCGCGTTGCTCAACTTGACTGAATCAGCAGCGTTTGCTGAGGCCAGTGGTGCGGCGGCAAGAAGAACTGCCGTGAGTGCGAATTTCAGCGTATTTTTCATGGATTTATAGATCTTAGTTCGGAAGAACCCTTATATTTAGGGGGATTTGGAGCGGGTAGAGGGAATCGAACCCTCATGATCAGCTTGGAAGGCTGGAGCTTTACCATTAAGCTATACCCGCATCAGTGCAAAAAGAATTAGCGGCCCAGTCGATAGACCGCAAGGTTTTTTTTCAGTTTACCTAAACTACCTGGAGCCCACGAATCGAAAGAAGCCATAGATACTCGGAACCAAGGAATGTGAGTAAGGCATCTTAATTATTACGATTCCCTTATAAAAAACGCCCTACAGACCGCTTGGATGATCAATAAAACAGTGGTGCAATCCAAAACGCTCCTGCAACAAAGCCGCTAAGGCTCTGACACCAAAGGTTTCAGTAGCATAGTGCCCCGCATAGAAAACACCCAAACCGAGTTCCTCTGCAAGCGGATGACTCCAATGAGGTCCCTCCCCTGTCACAAAGGTATTCAATCCCTCAGCCGCCATCGCCTCAATCTCACTTCCAGCACCACCGGTGATGATGCCGATCTCTCCCACAGGCTCTTCCTCCTCACCCCTAAGAAGAACCGAACTTCCCACCACCTCTTCGATTCTTACTTTAAGCTCTCCCAAGGTCCCTTCAGACCGGGATCTCCTTCCGAGCTGAATTCCCTTCCAGTCGAAAAATGCTTTCCCGTCACCCAATCCCAACGCCCGGGACAATCTGACGTTGTTCCCAAGTTCGGGATGAACATCGAGCGGGATATGAGAACTATAGATCGCGAGCCCTGCATCCATCGCGGTCTTGAACTTTTCGAACAGTGGGCCGGTCAAAGGCCTGACGCCCTGCCAAAAGAGGCCATGATGAACCACCAATAGGTCCGCCCCTGCCGCCACTGCTTTCTTAATGACAGGCAAGCTGGCATCAACCGCACAGGCCACCCGCGAAACCGACCCTCCATTTTCAAGCTGTAGGCCGTTGTGCGCCCCCGGGTAATCCGGAATCTCCCCCGTGTTCAGCTCCTTCTCGAGAAACTCCACCACTTTCTGCAGTTCAACCATACTTGAAATCAACCGCTCCCCGCACTTCAAGCAATCCTAAAACTCGCGAGATCGTCCGTGAGCGTACAACGAACCTGCACCGCTCGCCCCTCCCAGCTGAATTTCATCCAGGACGCGTGCAACGCCTGACGATCCAAAATCAAGCGCTCTTGCAGCTCAGGCGTCCAGCCATCCCGCAGAAAATCCAAATACCCCTCCTCATCTCCCCCATAGATTTTGTCCCCCACGATTGGGAAGCCCGCAAACTCCAAATGAACCCGAATCTGATGGGTCCTCCCGGTCCTCGGTCGGCAAGCAACCACACAAAACTTTCCTCTCTCATTCTCAAATTTCCTCTTCACGACAAACTCCGTCTCGCTCTCCTTCCCCCCCGCATGCACCGCCTGCTTCACCCAGATCGCACTCTCGGTAAATTCTCCTTTCCGCCTCAGACCACTCTTGATCGTCACTTCATCCCAATTCGGCCACCCCCTCACAATCGCCTCATAGCCTTTTTTAATTTCCCGCCGCGCCATCATTTTACCCAAGCGCCGAGCGACCTTCCCGGACTTCGCCACCAAGACACAACCACTCGTCTCTCGATCCAGTCGATTCACAAAAAAGAACTCTTCTCCCCGCATCGCCCTCTTCAATACTCCCAACAAAGTCACCTCCTCCGACTTCCCCGTCGGATGCATGATTAGGGGCACTGGCTTCCCCACCACCAGCCAATCTGAATTTTCCTCCAGCACCTCAAAATCAGTCCTCGCCGGTATCCGTAAGCTCACCTGTGCATAAAATCCCTTTTCAAACGCCGCTCCCAGTTTAAAACCCGCGCATGTCCGACATGGAGCACACGCTGGCATCCGAAGCCACCCTCGAAGGAACCTCTCTCCACACCGGAGAAAAGGTCACCCTCACTCTCAAACCCGCCCCCGAGGGATACGGCTTCAAATTCCGCCGCGTCGATCTCCCCGACAAACCCTTCATCGACGCCTGCGTGTCAAAAGTCCAGACCGTCGAACGCGCCACCACTCTCGCCGAAGGCTCCGTCCGCGTCCACACCGTCGAACACGTCCTCTCCGCCCTCGTCGGCCTCGGCGTCGACAATGCCCTCGTTGAAATGGACGCCAACGAACCTCCCATCGGCGATGGCTCCTCACGCCCCTACGTCGAACTCATCAAGAAAGCCGGCCTCCAAGAACAAACTGTCCCGCGCAAAGTCTGGGAGATCCGCGAGCCCATCCACCTTGAAACCGGCGACGGGTCCCTCATCACCATCGTCCCCGACAAGCAATTCCGAGTCTCCGTCACCAACGTCGGCAAGGATGGCCGCTTCGTGCAGTATTTTTCCACCATCGTCACCCCGGAACTTTACGAGAAGGAAGTCGCGCCCGCCCGGACCTTCACCTTCTACGAAGACATCAAGCCCCTCCTCGACAAAGGTCTTATTAAAGGGGGCTCACTCGAAAATGCCGTCGTCGTCCGCGGCGAAGAAATTATGTCGAAGGAGCCCATGCGCTTTGAGAACGAATTCGCGCGCCACAAGGCCCTCGACCTCATCGGCGACCTCATGCTCTCCGGCCGAAAGTTTAACGGCCACGTCATCGCCGTAAAACCCGGCCATGGCCCCAATACCGAAGCGGCCAAAGCTCTCCGCAAAAACTACGCCGCCATGCGCGCCATGGTTCCGTCCGTCAAACTCCCCGAAGCCGAAGCTGTCCTCGACATCCAGGACATCCTCAAAATCCTTCCCCACCGTTACCCCTTCCTCCTCATCGACCGCGTCATTGGGTTTTCCTCCGAGATGAAGTGCACCGCGATCAAGAACCTCACGATGAATGAGGAGTTCTTCCAAGGCCACTTCCCCGGACACCCCGTCATGCCCGGCGTCCTCCAACTTGAGGCCATGGCCCAAACCGCCTCCATCCTCATCATGCGTCTCCCCGATAATCAGGGTAAAATCGGTTACTTCCTCAGCGCCGATAAGGTCAAATTTCGCAAACCCGTCGTCCCCGGCGACACCCTCTTCATCGATACCGAGATCCTCTCCTTCCGCCGCACCATCGGCACCGCCACCGCCACCTGCTCGGTCAACGGCCGAGTCGTCTCCAGCGCCGAACTCAAGTTCGCCGTCGTCGACGCCTAGATGCCCTTATTGAAGAGTCAGGCTGAATCCTTCCTCGCAAGTGCGATGACCTCAAAGACTACCAATTCGTAAATGGCGTCTTTTAGGTCGCTGAACACGTGGCTACTCAGGCCGAAGCCTGCAAAAAGTCCGCCCCTCTGACCTTTTCTCCTGCACTCCTTGCTGAATTATTTACTCTGGCATAGTAACTGTTAACACAAAACCCCATGAGAACCATCGATCTTTCCCATATCGGCATCGAGTCAAAAAATATCGTTCGTAACCCCGCCGTATCCCGCCTCTACATGGACGCCATTCGCTACGAACCTTCCACCAGCCTCTCCGCCTTCGGAGCCCTCATCGCTTACTCCGGCGAGAAAACTGGGCGCTCCCCGGGTGACAAGCGCATCACCGAAAATGCGGCCTCCAAAGAACACGTTTGGTGGGGAAACATCAACATGCCCATCGATACCCTCACCTTCGAAATCAACCGCGAGCGCGCCAAGGACTACCTCAACACCCAGAAGCAAGTCTATGTGATCGACGCCTTCGCCGGCTGGGATCCCGAAAACCGCATCAAGGTCCGCGTCATCTGCACCCGCCCCTACCACGCTCTTTTCATGCAGATCATGCTCATCAATCCCTCCAAGGAGGAATTAGCCGACTTCGGCGAGCCCGACTTCACCATCTACAACGCCGGCCAATTCCCCGCCAACCGCCTCACCACCGGCATGACCTCCAAGACCTCCATCGATGTCTGCTTCGAGGAAAAAGAAATGGTCATCCTCGGGACCGAATACGCCGGTGAAATGAAAAAAGGCGTCTTTACCCTGATGCATTACCTCATGCCGTTGAAGGGCCACCTCTCGATGCACTGCTCCGCCACCGCATGCCCCGAGAGCAACCGCTCAGCCATCCTCTTCGGCCTTTCCGGCACCGGTAAAACCACCCTCTCCGCCGACCCCACCCGCATGCTCATCGGCGATGACGAACACGTCTGGACCGACACCGGCGTCTTCAACATCGAGGGGGGATGCTACGCCAAAGCCATCGACCTCTCCAAAGAAACCGAGCCCGACATCTACAACGCCCTCCACTACGGAGCGGTCCTCGAAAACGTTGTCCACGATGAAGACTACAACGTCGATTTCCACGACACCTCACTCACCCAAAACACCCGCGGCGCCTATCCCATCGAATTCATCAAAAACGCCCTGGTCCCCTGCATTGCCGGGCACCCCACCGACATCATTTTCCTCACCTGCGATGCCTTCGGAGTCCTCCCCCCCGTCGCCAAGCTCAGCGAAGAACAAGCGATGTATCACTTTATCTCCGGCTACACCGCCAAGGTCGCCGGCACCGAGATGGGTGTCACCGAGCCCACCGCCACCTTCTCGGCCTGCTTTGGAGCGCCCTTCCTTGTCATGCACCCCTCACGCTACGCCGAGCTCCTCGCCGAGAAAATGAAGAACCACAAGGTCAACGTCTGGCTCGTTAACACCGGCTGGATCAAAGGCGGCTACGGCGTCGGCGAGCGCATCGAACTCAAATACTCCCGCGCCATTGTCGAATCCATCTACAACGGCAAGCTCGCAGACGCCCCAACTGAAACCGACCCTGTCTTCGGCTTCGAGACCATCACCGACTGCCCCGGCATCCCCTCCGAAATTCTCGTTCCCCGGGAGAGCTGGACCGATCAATCGGCCTTCGAAGCGAGCGCGCGTAAACTCGCCGCCCTCTTCCTCGAAAACTTCGAAAACTATCAGGAAGGCACCAGCGCGGAGATCATCGCCGGTGGACCCAAATTGGCATAGACCACAAACTATCTTCTGCGACGCATGAGCGCAGGAAGGCCCATAAGAACCAACAAAACTGCGGATGGCTCCGGGATCGCTTGCAGCACCCCGATGCCATTCCCGTCGGGGTCCAAGACCAGACCATTACTAATCGCAGCTGTGACTTGGTCAGAGTTAAGAGGTTCGTTCTCCTGAAGCACCGTCAATTCAGGGTCATCATCTTGAGCACCGTCATAAGCAGGCCCCGACCCCGCACTCCACATGAGATTGTTTTCGGTTGTTGGGACAGGACCATAGGCAGGATCCGCCACCGTTCCAGCGGCAGATCCCATATTGACGCTATCGACGTGGCGCAGACCAAGGGTGTGACCAATCTCATGAGCCAAGACCGCTGATAACTGCTCCACCGAAAAACCACGATTGGCCATCACCGACCGGCCATTACTGGCAAAACCCTCGATCCCAAGCTGGGCATTACCAGCGCTTTGGGCGTTCGTATTTGGATCAAAGGCAGCATCATTCTTCCAGCCAGAACCCACCGACCCATCATAACCTGTGCCGGAATGATCCCAGACGATAAAGATCTGCAGAGCATCCTCCGGCACTGCAGGAAGCGGGTCTCCCGTCGTGCTTGAATAGACCCCACTATAGACATCATTCCCCTCGGCAGAAGTAAGCCGCTGGGCTTCGGTATTATTCCACGTGATGACTGGAAAGTAGGTGACTTGAATCCCCGCTTGTTCCCAAATCGTGTTCACCTCCGTCTGATAGAGGTAATTCCCACCACCTGCCGATGCAGGGGCTACCAATGGCGCCCCATCCCCTCCGGCATCATTCAAAACCTGCACGAACTGAACATTCAAATTATGGGTAATCGTGGCAGAAAAACAAGGCGAAGCCGCGAGAAAGAAGACGATGGAATATTTTATCACGGGGGTTATTTTGCGAAAAAGAAGGGTGATTTGTCGATTCAAAAATTGAGTTTACGCCCTTATATATCAATCAGTTAACATTACCCAACCAGTAGCACCTCCTGGAATCTCTTAAGATTTCGGACAAACGGGTGATCAGCCTATTGATGATAAATTCACACTCAACCCACTGGGATTTAGCACTCCTAACAATCGATTCGACGACAAACTCATTCAAGCCTCGCTACCGAAATCATGACCACCGGATTTTAGACTCATGATCCCCAAACCTGCTAAAAAATCAGGAGGTGACCGCTTGCATCATGAAAATCTTGCTCACTCCCCTCCTCACCCAGGTAAGGGCCTTTGGGCTAAGACAAGACCTGCAGAGACCCTCACCTCGGCCGATCAAAAACCCGGTGACGAGCTCGAGGAACTCATCACCGGGTTTCGTGAAAAATAAATGACTCTTTAGGCCACCCGCTTCCGGCGCATGAGCAAAAGCCCCCCGCCCAAGATCAACGCCAAACCGACCGAAGGCTCGGGAACATTACGATGCCCCACGATCTCGAAACCATTGATGGCAGTTGAGCCACTCCCTGATGCCGGGCCCGCCACCAGCGAAAACACCGAAGCAGTCAGCCCACTATACTCGATATAGTTTCCGTCCGGAGAAATTTGGCTATCAAGATACCCTGGAGCCCCTGCGCCATACCCTGCGGTATGCTCCAAGTGAGTTAATGTCGTGGTAGGATCGGGCGCACCAATACGAGTGATCACGCTCACGTTCGGAGGAGTGATGCCTTGGTCGCTATAAACATAGAGATCATAATAATCCCAACCCAGCGCGACCAAATTGAGAGTCGCCACTTGCACCGTCGCCAGCTGCACCAATCCCGCCGCATCGACACCCCCACCAATATATCCTTCCATCATATCCTCATCCGGATTGGACGAGGCACTCCCTCCGATCGTTCCCGTAATAGGGCCATTCCACCCCACAAAAATCGTTCCGCCAAGCCCCGTATTGGTAAGCCCGCTCGTCCCCCCGGTCGCCCCATAAGCAGGAATCCAGTTCGTTGTCGGGATAACCCCCGCAAGATCGGAAGCCGCCAAGGTATCCGGCTGGAAGTCACCATGGAAGTCCACCGAAAAGGTCGAGACAATGGCAGCTGGCAAAGGTAAAGTGAGAGCAAGAACGGAAGCAATAAACGAGATAGATTTCATGAGATTAAGAGTGAGGGGGTTTTTTTGAGACCGCTTTAACCGGCCCCTTCACCCCACTCATCGCAAACCATTTCTCACAATGTCATACTTCTTCAAAAAAACTCCCTCCGCATATCGCAGGAGGAAGTGATCTAAATGATGGCCCTCTTGAAAATTGGCCGCGACTTCTTCGCTCCCTTTAAGAACTCGTAGAAAGAGCCCGATTCGCCGAGGCAGGCACAACCGAAAGACGCCACTACGCCAGAATATCCTTCACAACATGGGCCTCTTCCACTCCGGTGAGCCGTTGATCGAGGCCTTGGAATTTGAAAGTGAGCTTGCGGTGATCGATGCCAAGGCGGTCCAAGATGGTGGCGTTCATGTCGCGGATGTGGACGGGATTTTCGACGATGTTGTAGCTGTGATCGTCGGTTTTGCCGTATTCAAAGCCGCGCTTGACACCGGCTCCGGCCATCCACATTGAGAAACAACGACCATGGTGGTCGCGGCCGTGGTTGTCCTTGCTCAACTTACCTTGCGAATAGATCGTCCGGCCAAATTCGCCCCCCCAAACGACGAGAGTGTCTTCCAACATGCCACGCTGATCGAGATCATTGATCAAGGCCGCTGCCGGTTGGTCGATGTCCTCACATTGCTGACGAATCTTGGATGGCAACGAACCGTGCTGATCCCAGCCACGGTGGAACAACTGCACGTAGCGCACGCCCTTTTCGGCCATACGGCGGGCGAGGAGGCAGTTCCGCGCAAAGCTTCCGGGCTTGTCGACTTGCGGGCCGTAAAGTTCCTTCACGTGATCGGGCTCGCCCTCGATATCCATCAAGCCGGGAACCTCGGCCTGCATGCGGAAGGCCAGTTCATACTGGGAAATCCGGGCCTGGATCTCCGGGTCGGAAAACTTGTCATAATTGAGCTCATTGAGTTCCTTGAGGCTATCGAGCTGGCCCCGTCGTGCCGCGCGATCGAAGCCTTCCGGGTTCTTGAGATAAAGGACGGGCTCTCCCGCACTCCGGAGCTTCACTCCCTGGTGTTTCGACGGGAGGAAGCCACTTCCCCAGAGGCGATCGTAGAGAGCTTGGAGCTGACCACGGCCACGTGAAATCATAACAACATAGCCGGGCATGTTTTCATTCAGGGTCCCCATTCCGTAGCTTAACCACGCGCCCATCGAGGGTTTCCCCTGCTGCTGCGAACCGGTGTTAATGTAGGTGATGGCGGGATCATGGTTCACGGCCTCGGTGTGCAGTGACTTCATGATGGTGATTTTGTCGACGATGCCGGCCGTGTGTGGCAGGAGGTCTTTATTGACCCAAGTCTGATGTTCTCCAAACTTTCCGAACTCGAACATGGGCGCGACGCAGGGGAAAGAGCTTTGCCCGCTCGACATTCCAGTGAGGCGCTGCTCTTGGCGGACGGAATCGGGAAGCTCGCTGCCATGCAGCTTGCGCTGGATCGGCTTGTAGTCGAAGAGGTCGATATGACTTGGGCCCCCGGGCATGAACATGTAGATCACACGCTTGGCTTTCCCCGGGAAGTGGGGCAGGTCGGGGAGGCCGCCATATTGCTCCAGCCCGGCACCCATCGCAGAGTTCAAAAGGCCGGGATTCATAAGCGTGCTCAGGGCCGCCGCGCCCAGACCGTTTCCGGATCTCAGCAGGAATTGGCGGCGGGTCTCGATGAGGGGATTGAAAGTTTCCATGACGTCAGGTGGGCAGGGTTTGATTAGTTGCGGGTCAGCGATTCATCGAGGTTCAGGATGGTCTGGGCGACCACCATCCACGCGGCATGTTCGACGGGATCGATGGACTCGTCCCGGGAAGATTCCCCGACGGCGAGGAACTGCTTGGCCGCTTCCGGATTCTCACGGAACCTTGCGAGGTTTTTTTCGAAGAGCCTGATGACGATTTCAATCTCGCGCGTGGTGGCAGGACGGGAGGTGGCAAGGCGGTAGCACAAGTCGATGCGCGGTGAAGCTTCGGCATTCCCGGACTGGATCAAGCGCTGGGCGAGGGCCCGGCCTGCTTCGACAAACTGGGGGTCATTGAGGGTGACGAGAGCCTGAAGCGGGGTGTTGGTGCGCTGTCGTTGGATGACGCATTTTTCGCGGCTCGGTGAGTCAAAGATCATCATATTGGGCATGGGTGAGCTCCGCTTCCAGTAAGTATACATCGAGCGGCGGTAGAGTTTCTCGCCCTTGTCCGGACGGTATCGCAAGCCCCCATTAAGGCTCACTTCATTCCAAATATTGGCGGGCTGGTAAGGCTTCGCGCTGGCACCGCCGACCTCGGGGTTGAGGAGGCCACTGACGGCGAGGGCGTGGTCGCGAATGAATTCACCTTGCAGGCGGAAACGCGGGGCGCGAGCGAGGAGTTCGTTACCGAGATCCTTTTCGCGATGCCTTGACTCGATCCGGGAACTCCGGCGGTAAACCCTTGAAGTGACGAGCTGCTTGATCATGCGCTTCACATCCCAACCGCTTTCGACAAAATCGACGGCCAACCAGTCGAGCATTTCCGGATGGGTCGGAGCCATCCCTTGAGCTCCAAAATCACCCACCGAACGGACGAGGCCTTCGCCAAAGAGCATCATCCAGTAACGGTTCACCGCGACGCGGGCGGTCAGGGGGTGAACGGGTTGGGTCAGCCAGCGGGCGAGGCCGAGGCGATTGCGTGGCGCTCCTGCGGGCAAAGCAGGGAAGGCTTTGGGGACGCCCGGCTCGATGACTTCATCTTTCTTAGGGGAATCGTAGGAACCGCGATCGAGGATGTAAGTCATGCGCATCTTATGGGCCGGATTGTCCTGCATGATCATCGAGGTGACCGGCTTATCGTCCAGGTCGGATTTCTGTTTGAAGAGTTTCTGCTGCGCCGCGACGAGCTGCTTGTAGATTTGATCTTCGGTGCCGAGGTATCGCGTCAAGAGAACCTTTTTGTCGTCCTCCTGACGTTTCGCGGCGGACATCGCGAGGATGCTCTGCAAGGGGTCACCACCCGCCACGGAAGCAATTTCGTCTTCCGCGAGCGCGCGTCCGTAAATGCGCAAATCATCGACCTCACCCTTCCAAATGGAACTCGTCGAGCGACCTCCGATACGCAGCGGCTCGCTCGTGACAATGGTCGCGCTGAGGGTATCGGAATCGACTCGATTGGCGCTGAGCTTGCCATCGATGAAGATTTTCACTCCGGCGGCCTTATGACTGCCATCGTAGGTGAGCACGACGTGCTGCCAGGCGTTGGGTTTGAGTTCATCGGTGGAGACCACCTTAAGCGCGTTGGACTGCCACGTGTTGACGATGTGGGTGCCAATCCGCCCCCCTTCCATCCAGAAATCAAAGCCACGAAAACCAGCTTTTTCATCCATCTTGGAGAGAATGGCTCCCGATGGCTTACCACTCGGTTTAACCCAGCCCGCGACGGTGAAGGGGCGGTCAAACTCCACGTCCACTTTGGTCTCAAACTTATACTGCGTGCGACCATTGAGCTTGAGCGCTTTCGAGCCTTCGCGGTCCGAAACTTCGAACTTTCCCTTCTCGGCGATCGCGACTGCGCCCGAGAGGCCATCCCTAAAATCCTTTGCGGCGGCAGCGATGGGGAACCAATGAATGAGGCCATCGGGTTGCTTACGCGCTTTTGCTTTTTGCGCTTCGGCGGACATGCCTTTTAACCAGGCCTGATACTCCGGAGTGGTAGACACTTTGCGCCGATGCTCTTCCGCCTTTTGCTCCGCGCCTTCGATGTCCTGATGCAGTTCGGCAAGTTGCTTCATACGGTCCTCATCGGGCACCTCCACGACCGGGGCTTGGTTGCCATTACGGGTCTGCATTCCAGGATCAGAGGTGTTGTTAAAGAAGGCAAAGAATTGGAAATACTCGCGCTGGGAAACGGGGTCGTATTTGTGGTCGTGGCACTGGGCGCATTCCATCGTCAGCCCCATCCAAACGTTGGCCGTGGTCTGGACCCGATCGGCGACATATTCCACCCTGAGTTCTTCCGGAAAAGCGCCCCCTTCATCACTGGTGGCGTGGTTACGATTAAATCCGGACGCCACTTTTTGCGACACCGTGGCATCGGGCAAAAGATCACCGGCGAGTTGCTCGACCGTAAATTGATCGAAGGGCATGTTCTTGTTGTAGGCCTCGATGATCCAGTCGCGCCAAGGCCACATGTCACGCGGTCCATCGGCATGCATCACGCTGGTGTCGCCATAACGTGCGGCATCCATCCAAGCCAGCGCCATGCGCTCGCCGTATGCCCCGGAAGCCAGCAAGCGGTCGACAACTTTGCCGTAAGCGTCGTGTGCTTTGTCGGCTACAAATGCCTCAACCTCCTGGGGAGTCGGGGGGAGTCCGGTGAGATCCAAGGTGACCCGGCGAATCTGGGTGCGGAGATCGGCCTCCGGCATCGGCTTGAGTCCGGCATCGACAATGCGTTTGTCGATGAAGTGGTCGAGTGACTTCGCGGCAGGATCGCTCTTGGGCGGGACGAAGGACCAATGGTCGTCGTATTTGGCCCCCTCCGCGATCCACGTTTCGAGAGTCTGAATCTGCTCCGGGGTGAGCCTTTTATTGGAGTCCGGTGGTGGCATCAACTCCTCGGGATCGTGGGACTTGAGTCGCTTCACGATTTCGCTCTTGGTGACATCGCCGGGCGAAAGAACGCCGGCATCGAGGGCATCTTCGCGGTCATCAAGGCGCAGGTCCCCTTCTGACTCCCCGGGTCCGTGGCACTTAAAACAGGTGTCCGAGAGAATCGGCCGCACGTCGCGATTAAAATCAACCGCTCCGGCGGAGAGGCAGCTTACAAAAAATGCGAGAATGAATGGTCCTTTCATGACGATGGGAGTTGAGGCTCAGGAAACGATGAAAACACGGTCAGTCTTGCGCTTTGCCTTCAGTTCTCAGAAGAAGCCTACTCTTTCTCAACAATATCCAAACTGGAAAAAGGCCCCGTTTCAAAGACTTTGTCATCGAATACGTTCTCCCCAAAAGCAATGAAGGCCAACTCTCACGCGAAGAGGCGATGTTCAACAACGCCTGCGGGCGCAGACCGATCAAATCCTGCGTGCGCGGAGCCGCCTGGGAAGCGCCAGAGGTCGAGGATGAAGCATACGCGGACGGACGGGTAGCCGCCGAGACGATTCAGCGGCTGCAAGCAGCGGCCAAGAAAGCCGACCGACCCTTCTTTATCGCCTGCGGATTTGCACGCCCTCATTTGCCCTTCGTCGCTTCCAAGAAATATTGGGACCTCCAGAATCCGGCCAAGCTCCCGATGCCGGAGTATGAGGAGGCCTCGCGCATTCCCATTATCATCCGTGCCCGGGGGTGACCCGACCGGGAAGCACTACTCAACAGCGCATCGAAACCGTCGATCTTTGCTCTAAGAAAAAGAAACTCGTCGGCCGGGTCATCCGTCCCGAACGTCATCGTCTCATCGAGTGGAAAGAAGCGGGAAAGCCTGCCGACACCGCCGTCGTTGAACTTTACGATTATTAAGTCGATCCGCTCAAGACCGCGAACCTGGCTTCAAAACAACCCGAAGTGGTGAAATCACTGCGCGCGATCCTCGATCGCTACCCGGAAGCCGTAGTGACGTAGCAGCCCTGCCCTTAAAAGGGTAGGACTGCCACCTAAGTTCTCTCATCTCGCTTGAAATGATGAGGGTTTCAGACCGTTACCTGTCCTCCGAGTAGACCATCGCTGATGCCTTGCGCTTCTTTGAAACACGGCGATCGTCTTGCATCCCCAAGCCCCTACAATTTCATGAAAGCACCTACCATAATCACCTGCGTAATCGCTCTCATCGCCTCGGCAATGAGCGCCACGACCGCATTGGCCGCCAAGAAAAAGATCGAACCGGTGAAGCTCACGCAGACTGGCAAAAAACTGGAGGCGGAATATGTCCAACAACTCGATGACCTGAATGCCGAACTCACGAGGGCCCTGCCAAAAGTGAACCCTCAGAAAAAAACGGCATTCCTGAAAGCACGGGTCGACGAAGTCACGGCCTCCGCCGGGATCAAGGCCGCGCACGATAAAATGGGAGCGATCAATTCCGGCAAGGCCCTCGTTGCCCACGCCAAAGGGAAGTGGATCGGAGGAGCCAACAAGGGGATCGCGGCCGCAAATGCCCAATTAAAAAAGGCCAAAACAGCGAGCGAGCGATCCGCCGCCGAGAAAGAACTCGCGCATTGGCAAAAGAATCGCAAGGACGGTCAGGATGCTCTCCAAGAGCGTCAGGCAAATTTGGACAAAGTCGAAAAAGACCGCCCACAGATTGAGAAGGCCTTGAAAGAAGCGCAGGTCACTCTCGCCGAAGCGAAAGCCACGACCCTCAAGACGATTGCTGAACTTGCTTTGAAATCCCTCCTCTCAAACGATCAGCTGGACGCCAAATTAGCCCGACATGCCGTTTTAAGCGAGGCCACTCCAAAGGGCCTCGCCGCTTTCGCCCAACAAGGTGAAGAGCAGGCGGATCTCGTTGGGAAAATGCTCGCGGCCGATGACCTGCTCATTCAGATGGCCATCGCCGATGGAGCCAAGAACGGCAACTACGGGGCCGCAATGCAAATTTACAGCAATATTTGGAAGGCCAGCGACAAGGTCGCCGAAGGACCTCTGCGCGCCCTCGCCCTCGCGATCAGCCTAGAGCATGCGACCCCGGTCAAGCAACGCAATGCCACGGCCAAAACCGACGCACCTGAGTTTGTCGATCCCGTCAAACGCTACCTCAACTACGAAAAAGCTCTCCTCAATGGTGAGCTCGACCCCGCTTTTAAGAACCTGAGCGTGTGGGATTACCGCATGGTGGTCGATGGTGAGGAACCCGATGAGATTCTCACCTGGGGCCGCGAGATGCTTCGCAACTATCGCCCCGATCATATCACGACGGACGACTACCGCTGGCGCTACGTTGCGCTCGTTCGCAGCGATATCCCCTATGGGTCCCAAGATAACAAATACGATCAAGCCGATCTCCAGTTCTTTCAGAACATCCTCATGAACGGGGGTATCTGCGGACGTCGCGCCTTCATCGGGCGCTTCATGCTGCGCTCTTTCGGCATCCCCACGACCGCCCGCCCACAACGTGGCCACGCTGCTCTCGTCCACTGGACGCCCGATGGTTGGGTGCCCTGCCTCGGTGCTGGCTGGGGAAGCGGTTGGACCAAGGGTCAATACGACAAAGATCTCGATTTCCTCGCGACCACGCAAGCGCGGGCCGCGGGCGACCCCTTCATGATGGTGAAGCGTGCGCAATGGATCGGAGACGTCATGGGCGAGCCCCGGGTCTTCGGCCTCCTCTCCAAGACGGCTCCCGGCTTCTGGTATGGGGCCTCGCTTTACATCCAAAAAGGAGTCATTGAAAACGCCAAAACCAAGACCCTCGATGCGGTGGGCCAAGACATCGCCGAGGCCACCGAGACCAAAGAAAAAGTGGAGATCACCAAGGTTACCATCACCGAAAAAGACCGTAACATTTCGGTCGATCCCAAAGGCGTGATCACGATCCCTGCGGCCGCCACGACCAAGCCCACCAAAAGCTCAGGAAAGATCATCTTCATGGACAGCGTCCTCGGAGGAAAACAGCTCCACTACAGCCGCACCAATGGGGGACATCAAACCTTCGAATACACCATCGAGGCACCGGCCGCGGGTAAGTATGCCCTCACCGCCCGCGTCGCCACCCCGAGCTGGCAACAAAGCCTTTTCGTGGCCGCTAACGAGGCCGGAAAGCCCGTCGAGATTGTCCTCCCACACACCGTCGGAAGGTGGGAAGAGACGCCTCCAGTTGCCCTCACCCTGACCAAAGGAAAGAACGTCCTTCGTTTCTCCCGCGAAGGCAGCGTCAAAGGAATCTCAATCAAGGACTTCAAGCTCACCCCGGCCTCAGGCCCCGTTTCGCAACTTCCCGCAAAGCGGTAAACCCTGCTGAGGCATTTTAAGAGGCCAAACAAAAACCGCCCCTTCACAGGAAGGTCGCGGTTTTCTTAGACACTTTTCACAACATCATGAAGCCCTGCCCTTGCGTGTGTGCACATTCCACTCACTCACCATCCGGAGTTGTCGAGGCCCGGCTCCAGCACCCGGAAAAAAGAAAGCGATCTCGATGATCTACGATCTCAGCTTTGGAATGGGATTCTCTTTCTTTTCTAGGGCGGTGCGCATTTTTTCGAGCGCCTTGTTTTGGACTTGCCGGATCCGCTCGCGGGTCAAGCCGAAGTCGCAGCCGATCTCTTCAAGGGTCATCGGCTTCTTACCATCGAGCCCGAAACGGGCTTCGATGATCTTGCTTTCGCGCTTGTCGAGGAGGCAACGAAGTCCATTGAGGAGTTCGCCGTAGATTTCCTTCGAAGCGAGGGCTTCGAGAGGATCGAGGGCCGATGAGTCCCCGATAGTTTCCGCGTAAGAATCACTATCGTCGTCACCGATCGGTGCATCAAGAGAGGTCAGGCGTTGGGCCGCCTGCTTAATCATGGCGAGCTTTTTGCGTGGGATTCCGAGGATTTCCGCAAGTTCGTCGGCGGTCGGTTGGCGGCCCAATTCTTCAATCAGGGAGTTCGAGATTCTCTGGAGGCGGGAGATCTTGTCCACCATATGGATCGGAAGACGTACGGTTTTACTCTGGTTAGAGAGGGCGCGCTTGACCGATTGCTTGATCCACCACGTGGCGTAGGTGCTGAGTTTTCCGCCCTTGGCAGGTTCATACTTCTCCACGGCCTTCATGAGACCGATGTTGCCTTCAGAAATTAGGTCGGCGAGAGGGAGGCCATAGTTTGAGTAGTCGCGTGCGATTTTAACAACAAGGCGCAGGTTTGCACGAATCATGTGATCACGGGCCTCCTCGTCACCATCTTTGATGCGCTCGGCAAGTTCCCACTCCTCCTCGATCGTAAGAAGGTCCGTTTGAGAAATCTCGCTCATGTAGGCCTGCGAGATACTATCAGATTCCGTCCTCATACCTTATTCTTGAATCTTACCTTATCGCTGGGCGCGAAGTTATCCGGGGCCGTTTCTCGATACAAATCACAGTCAAGGCACTGCTCATCGAGGTAAAACTGTCCCCCCACGTTTTCCACATCCTTCTCTTCAATATCAGCCATAAATTTTATTGGGGTTGATGCTCGCGGTTTCACTTCGCTTCCGGGCGCGCGTTCCCGACTTTCTAAAGGGTCTGCTTAAGGAAAGAGTAAGCGGCGCGATGAGAGCCAACAAGCGATTTGTTAAAGTTTTTTCTTTAGAAAAGAGCGGTCGCTTTAGAGGCTAGAGATACAAGGGAAACCCTGACCCATTTGATATTTCTGCTTGCCTCCAGGGCAACCTAGGTCTTGCAGATGAGTGAGTTGGGTTCGGCTATGTCACCGCACCTGCCCATCATAATCATCGCTTAGCTCCTGGCCCAGATTCCGGGGTCTCACTCCAATCTCATCTATTTTGGGATTATCTCTTTCCCTTTTAAGGAATTGCATGAAAATGCCCAAATAAAGCAGAAGGAGATTTTCATCATCGCAAAACTGAGAACAGAAATCGCGGACAGGGCGACCGAAATTGAAATTCGGAATGGCGTGAATAATGATTGTTTTACGGCCGACGGACAACTAACTCATCAGGAAACGGAAACGAAATTGGCGGGCGGAATTCTATCGTCCCTGAATTCACTCTCGTTCCAAACTTGCGGTGAGGGTCTCCGGTTCAGAAAATGGGACCAGAGGCTTGATCCCATCTGCGCGTGGGCCAGCAAGTTCGGGTTCGCCTTTTAATCTCTCATGAAAAAAACAAAAATAGTGATTCTCGGCGGCGGTTTTGCCGGCATTGAGTGTGCTAAGGCGTTCAAGAACAAGAACGTCGAGGTGCTCATCATTGATCGACAGAATCACCACCTCTTCCAGCCGCTCCTCTACCAGGTCGCTTCCGCCGGACTCGCAGCTCCCGAAATTTCTCATCCGATTCGAAGCATTTTCTGCAGTCAGGACAATGTCACCGTCATGATGGAAGAAGTCACCGGGATCGATTTCGATGCCAAGCAAGTGAAACTTGATGGGTCGGGGATCGACTACGACTACCTCGTGATCGGCCTGGGAGTGAAGACTTGCTACTTCGGTAACGATGAGTGGAAAGAGCACGCCCGTGGGCTCAAGAATCTCGATGACGCGATGGCGATTCGCCGGGATCTCCTCCTCGCTTTTGAGAAAGCTGAGGCCTGCAAGGATCCGGTTGAGCAAGAGCAACTAATGACGATTGGAGTCATCGGTGGTGGTCCGACCGGCGTAGAACTCGCCGGTTCTTTCGCCGAATTGGCATCGCATGTCTTGCGTCGGGATTTCAAACACATCAATACCGACGAGGCGAAGATTTACCTCATCGAGGCTGCTCCCCGTCTCCTGACCATGTACGATGAAGACTTATCGGACTACACCAAGGGAGCCCTCGAAGGCATGGGGGTGACCGTCAAAGTGAACAGCCCGGTCAAAGCGATCCGCGAAGGAGAGATCGAACTCGAAGGAGAAACGATCCGCAGTGCAAACATCATTTGGGCCGCCGGAGTAGAGGCCCAACCGTTTACGCGAAATCTCGGCGTCGAGGTGGATCGTGGGGGCCGCATCATGATCGATACCGACCTCAGCATTCCAGGCCATCCTGAAGTCTTTGTCGCAGGAGATCTCGCGCATTGCATCGACCAGGCCGGAATTCGTGTTCCCGGATTGAGCCCGGCGGCGATGCAAATGGGGAAGCACGCTGCCAAGGTCATCCTCGATGAGATCGGAGGCAAGAATCCCAAGTACTATCCGGTGCGTCGTCAGTTCCGCTACTTCGATAAAGGAAGCATGGCAACGATCGGAAGAAGCCACGCCGTAGCAGAAACGATGGGCTTTAAGTTTAAGGGCTTCATCGCTTGGCTGATGTGGCTCATGATTCACCTCATGTTCCTCGTCGGATTCAAAAACCGCCTCGCCGTTTTAACGCAGTGGTTCTACGCCTATGTCCGCTATCGTCACGGGGCCCGCATTATTACCGGCATGCAGCCCCCTCCGTGCGCCGCTCGCCGCGACGCAGAACAGTGTGGCGAAAGCTCCTCGTAGAACACCGGCCCGCGGCAGCTTTCGTAGGAATCGGGGCCGCGGACCGGGTGGACCTTGCCCAGCGCCCCAGCCAGAAGCTCCTGACTTATCCGTGGAAGAACCGTTGCGTCTCGACCATCACCTCGAGTAAGCGATCCACTTCAGCTTTCGTGTTATAGAAGTAAAAGCTCGCGCGCGCCGTGGACTCGACGCCGAGTTTTCGCATGAGTGGCTGAGTGCAGTGATGGCCGCCGCGCAGGGCCACGCCCGACCGGTCGGCGACGGTCACCAAATCGTGTGCATGCACTCCATCAAGGAGGAAACTCACCACGCCAGCACGTCCGGTTTCTGGTCCAAAGAGCCGCACTCCTTGCAATTCTGAAAGCCTCTCGTAAGCGTATCTCGCCAGTTCTTGATCATGCTGCCAGATGCGCTCTAGGCCAATCCCCTCAAGGTAATCCATGGCCGCGTGCATCGCGATAGGCCCGGAAATATCGGGCGTGCCGGCCTCGAATTTGTGCGGTGCCTGCTTGTAGGAGGTTTGGTGAAAGTCGACGCTCAGAATCATGTCGCCGCCGCCCTGATACGGCGGCATCGCGTTGAGAAGCTCGCTCCGGCCGTAGAGCGCACCAATCCCCGTCGGGCCGCAAAGCTTGTGCCCAGAGAAGACCAGAAAATCGCAGTCAATTTGTTGCACATCAAGAGGCAGGTGTCCCACGCTCTGGGCGGCATCAACGAGCGTTGTCACTCCGAGTTGTCGGGCGCGCGCGCACAATTCGGCCACGGGGTTGACCGTGCCCAAGGTGTTAGAGACGTGAACCATGGCGAACAACTTGACTTTTGACGTCAGCAATTGCTCGAGTCGGTCGAGGTCGAGCAAGCCCTCATCGCCCGTGACGGGCACATAAACCAGTTGGGCACCCGTGCGCTCAGCCAACAATTGCCACGGCACGATGTTGCTATGGTGCTCCATCTCGGTGAGCAAGATCTGGTCTCCGGGTTTGAGATGACTGTTGCCCCAGGAGTTGGCCACGAGATTGATCCCTTCCGTGGTGCCGCGTGTAAAGACAATTTCGTCAGCGCTCCGGGCATTGATAAAGCGGGCGACACGGGCGCGCGCCCCTTCGAAGGCAGTCGTAGCACGATTACTCAGTTCATGGATCCCTCGATGCACGTTGGCGTTGTCGCACTCGTAGTAGTGCACAAGGGCATCGATGACAGCACGCGGCTTCTGACTGGTGGCGGCATTGTCGAGGTAAACGAGCGGGTGCCCGTTCACCGTCTGATGCAGCGCGGGAAAGTCTTCGCGAATCTTTTGGCAGTTGATCGTCATCACTTTGGGCTTAAAACATTCCAAGTTCGAGTTTGGCGGCCTCTGACATCATCGCTTGGTTCCACGGTGGCTCAAAGACGACATCACAGGTCGCATCGGTGATTTCATCGAGGGCCAAAAGCTTGGCGACAACATCCGAGGAAAGCGCTGGCCCCATCCCGCAGCCTGCGGCCGTCAGCGTGATCTTCAGGTCTGCCCGATAAGAATTACTTTCCGCAATGGCGGTCAATTCGGTGTTATAAACGAGACCCAAATCCACAATATTGACGGGGATCTCCGGGTCGTAGCAGGTCTTGAGCTGGCTCCACACTTCCTGCTCCAACTCCTCGAGCGTCCGTCGCTGACCGCTCGGGTTGGTTGCTTTGGCGGCGACTTCAATGCCAAGCGCATCGACGTCTTTATCGGCCAGTCGGAACATGTTTCCGTTGACGATGATGGTGTAGCTGTTGCCCAGCGACTGCGTGATGTAGGCCAGTTCGCCTTTCTTGAGGGTCACGACGTCGCCCGCAGGGACGATTGTCCCTGCGACGTCGCGGGTGAGGGTGATTGCTTCGTTCGAGTTCATCGTTGCTCCTTTTCGGATTCGGTTGAAATGGTTTCGCCGCTGCCTTCTACGACCGCCGCGACCGCGTGCCACGGCAGGATGGCACATTTGATTCGCTCCGGAAATCGGTGCACCCCGGACAGCGCTGACAATTTCCCGAGATCACCGTCGCTATGCCCCGTGGTCATGAGGTCGCGAACGCTGTCGAACATCACCTTCACTTCGGCCTTTGTCTTGCCTTTGAGAATTTCGGTGAGGAGCGATGCCGAGGCTTTGGAAATCGCGCAGCCCGAGCCTTGGAAAGTCAGATCCGCCACGACCTCGCCCTCCATCCTGGCGTAGAGGGTGTAGCGATCCCCGCAGATGGGATTAGTGCCCTGCGCGGTGCGGTTGGCATCGGGCAAGATACGAAAATTCCGCGGACTCTTGCTGTGGTCGAGGAGGAGCTCTTGATAAAGCTCTGTAAGGTCGTCGGACATTAGGGCTGCTTTGTCATTTTTTGATTTTGTTCCAAACGGTCCCACACCAGCCGATCCAGTTCCTCGCGCGCCGCTACGCAGCGGACGCGGTCGATGATTTCGCCGGCGAAGGCGTGAATCAACATGCGCCGCGCCTTCTCCAGTGGAATACTGCGTGAACGCAGGTAAAAGATAGACTCCTCATTCAACTGCCCGATCGTCGCGCCGTGGGTGCACTTCACATCGTCGGCGTAAATTTCGAGCTGCGGCTTGGTGTCGGCGGTCGCATGATCCGAGAGTAGCAGGTTTTTGTTCGTCTGCTTGGCATCGGTCTTTTGTGCGTCGGGGCGCACCAAGATGCGGCCGTGGAAAACACCCTTCGATTTGTCAGCGAGGATGCCATTAAAATACTCATGACTCGCACCATGCGGCTGGGCGTGGTCGACAATCATATAGTGGTCGGCGAGTTGTTCGCCCCGCGTGAGGTAGAGACCGTTCAGGATACACTCCAAACCCTCGCCAGCGAGGGTCGCAAAAATGTTGCTACGCGAAAGTTTCGCGCCGAGCGCAATCGAGTGGGTCACCACATTACTGGCCCGCCCGCAGTGCGCCGCGACGGTCGCGATGTGGAACGCCTGCTGGTTCTCATCCTGAAATTTCAAATGCTCCACGAGCGCGTTCTCCTCGGCGACAAGTTCGGTGACCGCGTTCGTGAAATAGGCCGCCTCGTTCAGGCTCACGTAGCTCTCGATGACGGTGACCCGGCTGTCGCGCTCGGCCACGATCAGGTTACGCGGGTGTGTCGTGGTGCCGTGCTCCTTGGCAGTGGAGATGAAGCGGAGGTGAATCGGCTCGACCACGGTCTCACCGGCAGGCACGTAGATGAAAGCGCCGTCCTGAAAGAACGCGGTGTTCAGTGCGGTGAAGGCATTGGTCTCCGTAGTGGCATGGCGGCACAGGTGCCGCTCCACCAGCACAGGCTCAGTGGCGAGCGCCGCGGCGAGGCTCATCACCTTGACCCCTTCCGGCAGTTGGGCAAGGGATGACAATTCCGGCACGAACTGACCGTTCACGAAGACGAGCTGAGTGCCGGCGAAGGCGCCAAAAGGAAATTGACTCAGGAGCTTTTCGGTAAGGCCGTGGTGCTCCGGCTTCACCACCGGCGCCAACCTCATCTTAGCGATGGCTGCCACATTGGTGAAGCGCCAGTCCTCGTCGCGCAGCGTTGGGAGGCCGAGTTCATCAAAGGACAAGAAGCCCGCCTTACGAGCCGACAACAACCACGCCGGCTCATCAGGGTTGCTCTCGGATCTCTCCAGCACCTCGTGGCTTAAGCTGAGTTCCTTGGTTCGGGGTGCCGGGGTGACCTTCGGTTTAGTTTCAGTTCTATGATTCATTAGTATGATTTAATTCGAGCCTTAGGCGGGCACGGCGGCGGCGGGCATCATCTCGTCATAACCTGTCTCCTCTAATTCGAGGGCCAGCTCCTTGCCTCCGGACTTCACGATCCGCCCGTCATAAAGCACGTGGACAAAGTCGGGCACGATGAAGTTGAGTAGCCGCTGATAGTGCGTGATGACGAGTTGGGCGTTGTCGGGGCGTTTCAGCGCGTTGACACCCTGCGAGACACTCTTGAGCGCGTCGATATCGAGGCCCGAGTCGGTTTCGTCGAGGATGGCGAACTTCGGCTCCAGCACCGCCATTTGAAAAATTTCGTTGCGCTTTTTTTCGCCACCAGAAAACCCGTAGTTGACCGGCCGTTTTAATAAATCTTCCGGCAGATGCAGCAGTTTCACTTTCTCTTTCACGAAGGTGAGGAACTCCATCGCATCGAGTTCGGGCAGACCGCGATGCTTGCGAATTTCATTATAAGCGGTCTTGAGAAAGTAGGTGCTGTTCACACCGGGAATCTCGACCGGATACTGGAAGGCGAGAAACACCCCTTCGGCGGCTCGCTTCTCGGGGTCGAGGGCCAGCAAGTCCTGGCCGCCGTAGATGACCTCACCGCCCGTGATCTCATAGCCTTCACGGCCAGCCAAGATCGCGGCGAGCGTGCTCTTACCGCTGCCGTTGGGACCCATAATGGCGTGCATTTCCCCGGGATAAATCGTGAGGTTGATCCCTTTGAGAATCTGCCGGCCTTCCACCTCGGCACTGAGATCTTTAATGGTAATAATAGCTTCTTTCATTGGTAAATATCGGGTGTTAATTTCTTTTGCTTTTTAGCCCACGCTGCCTTCCAGACTTACGCTTAGGAGCGCCTGCGCTTCGAGGGCAAACTCCATCGGCAGTTGCTGGAAGACATCTTTGCAATAGCCGTTAACGATCATGTTCACCGCGTCTTGCGTCGAGATCGCGCGCTGGTTACAATAGAAAATTTGGTCTTCACCCACCTTCGTCGTGCTGGCCTCGTGCTCGACCTGCGCCGAGCTATTCTTCACTTCGATGTAAGGGAAGGTGTGCGCCCCGCACTGGTCGCCGATGAGCAAGGAGTCGCATTGCGAGTAGTTGCGGGCGTTCGCGGCGCCCTTCAGTATTTTCACGAGACCGCGATAGCTGTTCTGCCCGTGACCGGCGGAGATGCCCTTCGAGATGATGGTGCTGCGCGTGTTCTTGCCAATGTGGATCATCTTCGTGCCGGTGTCGGCCTGTTGGTAATTATTGGTCAAGGCCACCGAGTAAAATTCTCCGACCGAGTTGTCGCCCTGCAAGATGACCCCCGGATACTTCCACGTGATGGCCGAGCCAGTCTCGACCTGCGTCCAGGTAATCTTGGAATTATGCCCTTTGGCGATACCGCGCTTAGTGACGAAGTTATAGATGCCGCCCTTGCCGTTCTCATCGCCCGGATACCAGTTCTGGACGGTCGAATATTTGATTTCGGCCTTGTCCAGCGCGATGAGTTCGACGACCGCGGCATGGAGTTGGTTCTCGTCGCGCATCGGAGCCGTGCAGCCTTCGAGATAACTGACATGGCTGTCCTCGTCGGCGATGATGAGGGTGCGCTCGAACTGGCCGGACTTGGCCGCGTTGATGCGAAAATAAGTTGATAACTCCATCGGGCAACGCACCCCTTTGGGGATGTAGCAGAACGAACCGTCGGTGAAGACGGCCGAGTTGAGCGCCGCAAAGAAGTTGTCGGTGTGAGGAACCACCGAACCGAGATACTTCTTAACGAGATCGGGATGATCCTGCACCGCTTCGCTGAATGAGCAGAAAATAATCCCCACCTCACCCAGTTGTTTCTTGAAGGTGGTGCCGACGGAGACGCTATCCAAGACCGCGTCTACCGCCACGCCTGCCAGCCGCATCCGTTCATGGAGAGGAATGCCGAGTTTCTCGAAAGTCTCCAAAACCTTGGGATCCACTTCGTCCATGCTCTTCGGGCCGTCTGCAAGACTCTTGGGAGCGGCGAAGTAAATGATGTCCTGATAGTCGATCTTGGGATAATCGGCCTTCTGCCACGTTGGCTCCTGCAGGGTTGTCCAATGGCGATACGCTTTTAGCCGCCATTCCAGGAGCCACTCCGGCTCCTTCTTTTTATCCGAGATGAACCGGATGATGCCCTCGTTCAATCCTGGCGGCGCGGACTCCGTCTCGATGTCCGAGTAGAAGCCGTATTTGTATTCACTTTTGACGGCTTCGTCGATGGTGTCTGTTGACGTACTCATGATAATTATTGCGTTGGTTTAATCGTTTGTGAACGAGCCGAAACTGCTGGTTCCGGTCGGGGTTACTCTTGGTGATGTGCCTCGCAAGACCGGTCGGTGGGCGCGTCGGCGACGACGCGAGTCCGTTCTACCAGTCCCGCTTCGAGCAGGTAGGCTTCCACTTCGTCCCCACTGACATCGACCAGCAGGTCGCCATCGATTTCCACACAAGGGGAAAGGCGCTGCCCGCTCTTTGCGATCATCTCCGCGCGGAATGACGAGTTGATGATAATATCCCGATCTTGGTATTCCAGATTGTATTTGCGCATGATGGCGCGCACTCCTTGGCTCCAGCCGCAGGAGGTCTTTAAGTAGGCCGTGATCGTTGGGGTTTTCATTGAAGTTTTCATTGGGGTTTGGGTTTGGGTTTAATTTTCTGAGTGAGGTCGGGAAGAACCCTGCGGCCCCTTCCTTCCGGTAAACTAATCACTCTCTGTCTTAGCCGTTGTCGCCAATCGCTTCGACGGGGCATCCTTCCATCGCTTCCACGCAAAGCGCTTCCTCCTCTGGGCTCGTGACTTGCTTGAAGACATAGGAGTAGCCGCCGTCATCGCTGCGCATGAAGTTGTCCGGGGCCGTTTCCCGGCACAAATCGCAGTCAATACACTGCTCATCGACATAGAACTGTCCGCCCACGTTTTCCGCATGCTTATCTTCAATATCAGCCATAAATTTTAGTGGGGGTGATGTGCGCGCTTCCGACTTTCTAAAGCGCCTTCTTGAGAAAAGAGTAAGCGGGGTGATGAAACTCAACAAGTGATTAATTAAAGTTTTTTCTTTAGAAAGGGTCGGTCGATTAGGCTGGCGTTAACAGACGGCTGACGGTAAGTCTTAGGCCATGATAGAACGCGGAGACACTCGCAGGAAATCCGACTTGGTTCCCACTCGGCAAGCGATCCTGCCCCTGCTCAAACGGCAGGGGCCGAGCGACGCCGAAGCCTTGAGCGCGCAACTGGGCATCTCCGCCATGGCCGTTCGGCAGCACCTCTACGCGCTGCACGCTCAAAAGCTCGTGACCTACCAGGAAGAGCCGCGCCCCATCGGACGGCCAGCCAAGATGTGGTCTTTGATGCCCGCAGCCGAGTCCCATTTCCCCGACGCCCATGCAGGCTTAACCGTGAATTTGCTCAACGCGGTCGAAGAGACCTTCGGTCACGAAGGCGTCAAGCGCGTCGTGTTGCGAAGCACGCATCAGCAAATTGAGAACTACCGATCCCGCATCTCGGCTCGTGCCTCGCTTCAGAGTCGCTTGAAGACCTTAATTTCCCTCCGTAACGAAGAGGGCTACATGGCGGAAATGCAACGTCAGTCGGACGGTTCCTTTTTTTTGATTGAGAACCACTGCCCTATTTGCGCCGCCGCGAGCGTGTGCCCCGTCCTGTGCGATTCTGAGCTTGCGGTCTTTCGTGCGATCCTGGGCGAAGGCGTAATTATCAAGAGGACGGAGCACATGAAGGCGGGCGCCCGCCGCTGCGTTTATCACATCCGAACACCCTTGTAAGTCATCGGTTTCTGACAACGTGAACCCGGGGATTTCCAAATACCATCTCGAGCGCCCTCAAACCGCTCCGCCCGAGAGTGCTGGCATTAAGGACGGTAGCCCTCTCAAATTGATCAAGAGCGCGACCGAAACTCCCCGCCCGAAGTTGCGGGAACAACCTCTGTGCGTCCGTTTGCAAACGCGGTAAAATCTGCGCGTTCAACCCGAGCTTTCCGCTCAAGACGGAGACGGCAATCTCCTACAAGTGGACGTTAAGAATGAAGACGATTATCTCTTTCTGCGGAGCGCCTGCCGCAAGTTTGGCTTGTGGTATAGCGACCCGAGTGACGGAATCAGCCCTGTTATCCACGTGGACCGGTTCGGCATCCCGGGAAAATCGTTATTGGGCTCAGACAGCCGCACACCAACCGCCGGTTCCTTGGGCTTGGTGCAGGCGGACTGGAGGTGGCCTTGGCCAGGGTAGGTCAACTATTCCAAGCGCACATGCCCAAGGTCTGGAGTGTGAAATCGAGCGGTAAACTGCCCACTTGAGCGAGCGCCAAGGATGTCATCCTGGAAATGGGCGCGGAGTTGGGTGCCACTCCCTCGGTTTCCCCCTCCGACGCCGCAGTTCGGACCTTTCCTAAAGCGCAGGGCTGGAAGATCGCTGGTTTGGAAACAAAGTGGAAATGTCGCACCGCGGCGGCTGAGGCCACTACGTGATGACGCAGTCCGCTTGCCTACCGCATTTCCGGCCGGTCTGCGTGCCGCGCACCGCCGGGCGTGAGCAGGAGTTCAGCAAAGGGGATTCTCAAGGCTCAGAAGGTCCTGCTCTCCGCACCACCCGTTCAGTTTGTCATAGATTGCGTAAGCCCGTTGAGGTAGGGTCGCATCGATTGAAAATGGTGAAACTCTCGCGTTGAGAGGTCATAATCCCTGCAACGTCCGGCTAAAAAAGCAATGAACCCACGAAAACTCTATCTAGCTTCAATGTCGGCCATGTTAATTGGTGTCGGCGCATTTTTTATATTGAATGCAATCATGGTGAAAGGAATTGCCCTCCCTATTTCCATCATTTTGGCTCTCATCGCAGTAGCAGCACTCTCCGTCTTCGCTTCCAATCTGAGAAGCCGGGCCGTAAGGTCATTTGTGGGCTTAACTCTGGTGTTTGGCGCAATCTGGTTCGGAATGGCGCACGATTTGTTGGCCACTGGAAGTCACCCCTCCTAGGTTTCTTATGACCCCACAATCGCGCAAGAGGAGAGAAGCGCACATCGTGTTTCCTACCATTTCGCCACGACATTCTCGATGACATCGAGGGTGTCATCAATGTCTCCCTGGGTATGGGCGCGTGAGATAAAGCCGGTCTCGTAGGGGCTTGGGGCAAGATAGACTCCGGCATCGAGACAGCCCCAGAAGAGCTTTTTAAAGAGACCAAAATCTTGCTTTTGCACGGTCTCGACATTGACAATTTCTTCATCGATAAAGTAGAGACAAAACATCGAACCAACTTGATTGACACGGTGTGGCATTCCTTTTTCAGAAAAGATCTTACGGAGACCTTCGGCCATTTGGGTTCCCACTTCTGAGAGGTATTCGTAAGCACCGCGCTTTTCGAGTTCGTGAAGCTGAGTCAAGCCCGCAGCCATCGCGAGCGGATTACCACTGAGCGTGCCGGCCTGGTAAACGGGACCATCAGGCGCGAGCATGTCCATGATTTCAGCACGACCACCGAAGGCTCCGACGGGCAGTCCCCCACCGATGACCTTCCCCATCGCGGTGAGGTCGGGATCGAAATTTTCAAGTTCCTGCACCCCGCCTTTTGCAAGGCGAAATCCGGTCATGACTTCATCAAAGATGACGAGGGCACCATGCGCGCGGGTCACTTCACGGATCTTGGCAAGATACCCTTCCCTCGGGAAAACGAGGCCCGCATTGGCAGGGTATGATTCCACGATGACCGCCGCGATGTGCTCGCCGTATTCTGCAAAAATTTCCTCCAATCTCTCGAAGTCATTGTAAGGCAGAGTGATCGTCTCATTTGCGAACGACTGCGGAACGCCCGCCGAGTCCGGCTTGCCGAAAGTCAGGGCTCCCGATCCCGCCGCCACCAAAAGGGAATCGGAATGGCCGTGATAACACCCCTCGAACTTCACGATCTTATCGCGACCGGTGAAGCCGCGCGCGAGGCGGATCGCCGACATCGTGGCTTCGGTTCCAGAATTCGTCATGCGAACCTTTTTGACCGAGGGAACCCACTTCGTGATGATCTGCGCCATTTCGACTTCACGTGGATTGGGAATGCCATAGGACACGCCCTCCTTGGCCGCATTATGAATGGCCGCAATAAGAGAAGTCGGTGCGTGGCCGAGAATATTGGGCCCCCAGGAACCGATGTAGTCGAGGTAGCTGTTGCCATCGACATCCTCAACACGGGCCCCCTTGGCCCGTCGGACAAAAAAAGGATCGCCATCGACGTTCCGGAAGGCTCTCACTGGAGAATTAACGCCACCGGGAATCATCGTCTTGGCCTTTGCGAAAAGTTTTTGAGAAAGTGCTCTGTTCATGGGGGGAAGTTGGCGCAAGACCGGCACGGAAAAAAGTCTGAATAAGCCAAAGGCGGCCTACGTCACACATTCGTCGACAAATCGTCTCTCCACACTATACTCCCTTATTATGAAAACGGCTCTCTCCCTTTTTCTCGTTCTTGCCCTCCCCTCTCTCGCTCTTCCTGACAAGCCGGAAGAAAACGTCGTTTACGTCGAAGAATTCGGCCCCAAGAACGGAATTACCCTAAAAGTTGAAAAGCCCGGACTGGTCTACCCAACCAACAAAGGAGGGAGGAATCGCGGTGCGCTCAAGGTCGGGATTGATGTCGAATTGGTCTCCTTCACCGAAAAGGCCTACTTCGTGCGTGGAGAACGCGCGAACGGCATTGGCGTCTCCGGCTGGGTCACACCTGCGGCATTCTCGTCAAAGGACCCCAAGTTCATCGAGAAACTTCAGCAAGTTCACACCCGCCAACTCTTAGTCCGCGGACTCATTGAGAAAGAGGAGATTGCCATCGGCATGACTCCCGAGGAAGTCAGCCAGGTCCACACCCGGCCCACCAAAACCAAGGTCAAGCGCACCTCCAAGGGACAAACGACCGTTTGGGAATTTATCGAATACGATCAAATCAGCCACTTCAACACCGTGCAGGACCCGATCACCGGTCAGATATTCCGCCAGCTTTCCCACACGACCAACGAGGAAAAATCCAAGACTGTCGTGGAGTTTGAAAACGGTTTCGTTTCCTCTATTGAAATCAGCGAAAACAATGGCCCCGGAAACCCCACGATCGTGGCCATCCCGATCATCTTCGCATGGTAATCCTCCCCTTATGGGCGGCCTTATGAAATCAGCGTGACTTATGTCAAAGTCCTGCCAGCCTCACGGCAACATGGCTGGAGAATTTGTCGATCTCAAACAATTACGTTACTTCGTGGAAACGGTGGAAGCCGGAACCATGAGCGCGGCGGCAAAACGCTGCGAAGTGAGCCAACCGGCGGTGAGCCTCGCCATCGGCGAACTCGAAAAACGCTTGGGCGAGCAGCTTCTCATGCGTGGTCGGCGAGGGGTCGTCCCCACGGAAGCAGGCCGCATTCTCCTACACCATTCCGAGCGCCTGCTCTCCGAGGAAGCCAATCTCCGAGAGCAATTCGAGGAGCGTAGCGAACTCCGTTCCGGCAAGGTCGCCTTTGGCATGATCCCCACTCTGGCCCCTTATCTCCTCCCGCTGCTTCTCGGGGAATTTCGCGCAAGGTATCCTGGAATCGAAATCGAAGTTGGCGAAAATCGCACTCCCGACCTCATCCGCCGCATTGCCGATGGCGAAATCGAGTTTGCTATTCTCAGCGATGTCACCAAGGACGACTTGCGACGTTACGGACTCCAAAGCCGTCTCCTGTTTGAAGAACCCCTCCTCCTCGCCCTACCCGTCCGGCACCAATGGGCCTACCGCGATCGGGATCCCAAAACCAGCCAACTCACGACCGAGGAACTCATTCACCTGTCAGACGGACACTGCCTCCGAGATCAAACCCTCAAAGCGTGCCAGCTCCAGCAATCCAAGGAAGGACTCCAATGTGACCAGCTCGAAACCGCCCTCGCCATGGTCGCCGCAAATCTCGGCATGGCCGTGATCCCAAAGCTTGCCGTCCGCAACAGCCTGCCGGACAAGATCATCATCCGATCGTTTCAGAAACCCGTTCCCACGAGGAAGATTTATCTCCTCAAAAAGAAAGGAGCGAAGCTCTCCAAGCCGGCCGACCAACTGGCGAGCATCCTCGTCTCCGACGCCTGGCAGGGGTAAAAAAAGAGTCCCTCTCATCACCTTCTTCACTCCTTAAAAGGCGTTCTTATGTTCGAACTCGTCTTCTAACAGTTTCCCAAAACCTCGAGTTTGAAAATTGCCAAAACGGGCCACTTTAACGAAGCCAGTCTTGGTGGGCTGATGGGGGCTGGCTGGCCCGCCTCGCGCAGGCATTGGCAGCAGCCCGGGTCATTCGCCCCCTCTCAAAAAAGCGCTGAGGCTCCGGAAGGAACCTAGTCGTATCCACCTGAAAAATGACTCATCAACAAGCGGTTCTATCAGAAATTTCGATCAAAAATTGAATGAAGCTTCTTCATATTTCACATTGGCTTCCCTTCGAGAGTCAGTCAACCTGTCGACCCGCCGTCAATGCAGACCGACTATTACATTGAGGACCTGGTTCACCAAACTGCGGACCTTGTCGTCTACCGCGTCCTTACTCGTGATCAGATTCCATTGGCTCTGATCCGGCTCAAGTATGAACCCGAGGTGCGCGATAAACTGCAGGGGAAGGTTTTCCAAAATGCCCTCGCCCAACTTCAAACACTCAGCCACAGCTGCCTGAGACCAGTCCTTGATGGCGGACTCGACCCGGTCGACGGCTATCCCTGGATCGCCGCTCGTTGGTGGGACGGAGTGCTCATTCCCAACCGTGTTCGCGACTCTGATCTGACCGCGGAAGAATTCAACCGCATCCAGCTCAACGGCGAAGCTCTCATTGCCGCCCTCGGACCACTTGCGGGCACCGTATCATTCACCCCCGCCTCGGTCGTCACTTGCGGTCATGGGGAGCATACCATCGACACCTTCTCCATCGACTACCACTCCTGGTTCGAGGCCTTCGCGAGAGGGGTTCATCCCGCCGCCGAAGCCGACCCTTATCAAAGATTCAACACACTCCTCATCTACCTGAGACGACAAACCGAGCACACCTCGGCACCACTTGCAACCAGAGCGAATCCCCCCGAGCCCGCCGCGCCAATCCCAGAACTCGCCTCTTCAACGGCATCAGTATTCCCGCTTAAAATCGTCTTCGTTCTGCTCACACTTCTCGCCGCAATTGGCTTCTTTTCATGGAAATTCATCAATAAGCAGCCCACCAACGTCGCCAAGCAAACTACTGAGTTCATCCTTCCATCAGAGGAAACCATAATCGTAAAACCTACACCCCTTGCGCCCCCAAAACCACTCCCTGAGATCCCCCCTTCCACCCGCCCAACAAATCGCGAAGCTTATGCACCGGTCGACCCTACCAGTCCTTACTCGCTTGATGGTAAAGTCGGCACATGGATCACCTTCCACACCAAGCTTTCCGATATCGATGAAAAAGGTCACCTTCTTGTCGCGGATTCATCGATCGCGGTCACCCTTCCTCCGCCCCCCGGAACTCTCGCCCAAACCGCCTTGCGAAACGAAGTGACCCTTTGGGGCTTCCTCTCATCTCCTTCCCTTCTCCGTATCGTCAACCCTGATGATATCAAAATCACCTACCTTCTTCAGATTTTTTATACCATTCATGATGAGAAACAGATCCGCGACACCTTACTCGAGCACGGTCAGATCATTCCCGTTCAGGCCGTCGTCACCGAACTGACCCAATCCTCCTCAGGAAAAACCCTCTACCTCCAATTCAAGGAGGCAACCCCTGAATTCGCAGCCGCAATCGAGATCAAAAATGCCGATCCTTCACTCTCAAAACCCTACCTTGAATCTCTTGTGGGAAAAACGATCCAGGTGAAAGGACGTCCATCCAAACGTGCCAATGGCAGCCGCCTTTCCATCATCGTGACCAAAAAATCCCAGATCAAAGTCATCGAGTAAGTTATCATGTCAGTGCCCAAAGTCCTCGTTATCGGGACCGGAGAATATGTCACCGGTCTCGTTCATGGTTCCACATCCACCTCTGATAAAGGAGCCGGAATCGTCGCCCTCACTCTCTTTGATCTTCGCGAACGCGGCCTTGTCTCGGAGATCATCCTCGCGGGTTCCAACGGCACCAAGTTCCCCCTTGTCCGCAACCACTTCGACCGACTCATCACGAAACGTTACGGGCTCGACTCCTCGTTCCAAAGCTTCCCGGCCGATGACCAAAAAGACCCCCAAGCCTGGCGCTCCGCCATGCGAAGCCTCACTCCCGGCGACTCCGTAATCATCTTCACGCCCGACGATCCCTCGATACCGGCCAGCGAATCATGCTTTAGGACTCTTCTTCCCGCTCCTTCGTCACTCGATATCCCACCATAAAAAAGAAGATTGCGATTCCCAAAAAGACCAGGCCCACCAGAATTGCGAGTCCACCACCTTGTCCGCATTCCCCTCCCACCATGGTGCTTCCGCCAGAGCTGCCATGAGAAGCCCTGCTTCCGCTTCCACTCCTCACGCCCACTCCGGCAATGACAGGTCGACACAGGCAAAGTGTGATTCCTACCAAGCTGAAGACGATGCTCACGAAGGCCAGATAGGGCGTCCCACTTCGCCCAAACGTCTGGACGAATATACGGAGTCTTCCTTTGCTTCTTTTCTTTCTTCTCACGGGTTACAACCTACAAAACGTCTCCTAAAAAGCTTTGGAAAAGATCGTCCAATCCAACTCCAAATTCGTCTCGATCTTTCTCCAGCAGAATTTCTGCCAGCGAATAAGAGAGCTCGAAGGAATCTCCCGCAATGGCCCCTGACTCACCCGACTTAAAAAGCGCCAGTGTTTCGCAATTCCAGTCTGCTTGATGGCGACTAAACTCGCGGTCAAGGTGACACCCCGCGCGTCCCGCAACCAGATTTTCCAAAGCCTTCTTAAAATTTCTCCCCAACCCGCTCTGCCGTTCTCCCGAACGAGAGGCCATCACCGGGAGATTCGTAGTTTCAAAAACCGCAGTAATTTTCCCCGGGCATCCGCCATCCCAACCAACCACTCACGAGCAACGTGGCTGAAGAACTCCCCGGGTCATCTTTGGCGAAGCCGCCCGCCTTGCTGGAGTCCCTGGAAAGCAGGGGCAACTCAGATCAATTGGACAGAGTCTTGACCGACTCCTTTATTGGCAGGATGACTAGGATGATCGCGAGGACGACGAACAAAGAGGACGGTTCAATCCCCTCGCGAAATGTGATCCCGACGCGTTTCGACATCACGTCGGGCAATCCTTTGCCACGCTCGCAGAGGTGCAAACTGTTCCCGGTATATTCCAAGATCCGACCCGGGAAATTTTCTCGAGCACTCTGGGGCGCCACCGGGATTTCATCCCTGCGACCACCCTCGCTCAGCTGGGAGGACACAGCCCGACTTCCAAAAAGAAGATCGAACACGAGAAAGAAAAGCGATGTGGCAAATGTTGCGACAACTTGATCTGCTACGGTTTCGGAGGCAAAGCAATCTGTTGCCTCGGTTGTGAATCGATCTCCTGTTGCAGCTAGATTTTGACCGGGAGGGCCAGCTCGCAGGTCGTAATCTGTCATGCTGGTGGTCCTCCTCAAGACAAAATCCACAATGCCCACGTCGCTCAAGCGGAGGAGGCCTTGTTGATTTTTTTAAACTGCGGAAAGCAGAATGAGTGCTCCCGCTATCGCCCTCTTGGACCACCACGGTCAAAGTCACGACGAGGTTCGTTAATCGACTGGACGGCCTCCTCGGGAAGACCGCTTGCCTGAATCCACTCCTCGGCTGCCGTCTTGTCATTGCGCAACCAATCTCGCGCGACGTCTACCATCGTCTCCTGACGGGTCCCCTGATCGACAATTGTCTCCGCCCACTCCATCGCGGTCACAGGATTCTCCCTCGAAACACGAGTGGCATAACCTTCCACCGCAGCATCACGCTCGGGTGACTCTTGCATTCCCTTCAAATACTCTCCCGCTGCCACCGCATCTTCACGTGCCCAAGACTCCATGGCCTCTTGATACGCTTCGCTCTTGGATTTACCGGAAAGATTCTCAGCCCATTCCATGACCGCCTTGGGATCCTCACGAGACCAAGAATCCGCGAGCCGGCTCACCGCCGGGGCCGCCGCATCCTCATCACCATACTTCGCGATCCACTCCGCTGCACCTGCACGGTCATCTTGCATCATCTCCATCGTAACTCTCGCGAGAGCACCGGTCCGTAGTTCCGGATCCTTGACTGTATCAACCCAGTTTTGCGCCTGACCGAGCCCCTGCTCCAGCATCTCGCCCGTCACCATCGCCATATACATGCCTTTGCTGCGATCGCCATCCTCTGAGGCAGGAAGTGAACCAATGAAGCTCATCGCTTCATCAACTCCGTTCACCAACATCCCCTGCAAAACTCCGTAGGCCGCACCACGCTGCTCACGCTCATCCTCGATCCCGTTCACATACGCAGAAGCGGCAGCACCATCCACCGTGGCCCAGCCCGCAAGCACGCTGGACATCTCATCCGGCCCGCGACCTCCCCGACCACGGCCCCTATCATTTCCCTCTTCACCACGCTCCGCCGCGATTTCTTTGAGAGAAGCAATCGCTCCCGGTCCATCAATTCGTCCCCAAGCATTCGCCAGGAGTCTCAGCTGATCATCATTTCCCCGTCCGAATCGACCTCCCCCACGGTTCTCTTGGAGAGCCAAAAAGGCCTCTTTGGCATTATCAACAGTGAGATTCTCAAGCAGTAAGGAAAACATCTTCTGCTTCAAAAGAGGATCGTTCATATTTGCGATCTCCTCAATCGCAGTCTTCATATCGACTGCCGTAATCTCGCCATCAACGAGATATCTCGCTAAAAACTCCCCCTCCGGCCCGTCTGCGCCAGGCCCTCCCCGCCCGGATCGTCCCACACCAACCAGACGACTTGTCCTAGAGTTCTCGCCCCGCGCCGAAAGGCCGGCCTCATCTTCCTTCACGGTATCAGGACGACTGGTCCACCCGAGGCCGAATGCGGCAGCGGCGGTGACCAAAAAAAGCGGGATCAAGGTTGAATTTTTCATTGCGTTATTAGGAAGTGACTTGTGATAAAACCGAATCGGGCCGGCAAAGTTGCAAACATTTCGTTCCTCCGGAAAATCACTAGCCCGACGCTCTTTCCCAAAGCATCCATCTCGTAAGCGCCCATGAAAAACCAAGTCATCGCCGGCGACGGCCCCTCTCACGCCTGCGCCTCCACTAAATCTCTCTCGCTATGACCAAAGACGAACTCCTTTCAAACCTTCCAGCCGAATTTACCAAGGACCTCGTTCCCGAGATCTACAACCTGCTTGTCGAATCCAAAAAAACCATCGTCGTTCTCGATGACGACCCCACCGGCACCCAAACCGTCTTCGATGTCCCTGTCCTCACCGACCTCAACCCGGACCTCATCAAGGACGCCATCGACGAAGCCCCGCCCGTCCTCTTCCTCCTCACCAACTCCCGGTCCCTCACTCCAACAGAAACCACCACCCTCCATCAAAGCCTCGGCGAAATTCTTAAGGAATTCCAAGACGACATCATCGTCATCTCCCGCTCCGACTCCACCCTTCGCGGGCACTTTCCGCTCGAGACCGATACCCTCCGCCACGCCCTCGGCATCCCAGAAGCCCCCACTCTCTTCATCCCCTTTTGCAAAACCACCAACGCCCTCACGGTCAACGACACCCACTACGTCATCGCGGATGACATCGCCACCCCTGCAAATCTCAACCTGAAGCCAGGCACCTTGGCCGAAGCACGATCGCTCTCGCTCGCCGACCTCCGCTCCGGCGACATCACCGAAAAACTGGCACAACTCCCCGACTCGTCGAACTGCATCGTCAACGCCGCCTCCCTCACCGACCTCAACGTTCTCTCCCTCGCCCTCCTTAAAAGCGATCGCCGTTTCATCATCCGCTCCGCCGCTTCCTTCGTGCAATCCCTTGCCGGCATCGTCTCCCGCCCCCCCCTCGATCCGTGGCAACTTCAGGACCTCGATCCCAACCCCAACGGCGGCCTCATCATCATCGGTTCCCACCTCCCCACAACCACCGCGCAACTCAACCACCTCCTCAAAAACGCCCCCAACCTCGTCGCCATCAAGCTGAGCGTGCCCGATATTGTGAATTGCACCTTCAACCTCGAGAACGCGATCGCAGCCATTCAGGAAGCCCTCACCTCAGGCAAGACCGTGGCCCTCTTCACTTCCCGTAAACGCAGCGACGGTGAAGAGAACCCCGCTCTCTCCAGGCGCGTCTCCCAAACCCTCGTCGACATCGTCAAGGAGATCACCGTCCGCCCCTCTTTCTTCATCGCGAAAGGCGGGATCACCTCATCCGAGATCGCCACCAAAGGCCTCGGAGTGAAACAAGCGATGGTCCTCGGCCAGATCCTCCCCGGCGTCTCCGTCTGGACCATCGGCAATGAAACCCGCCACCCCGGCCTCGCCTATGTCGTTTTCCCCGGAAACGTCGGGAGCGCAGACGCCCTCACCCAAGCCCTCCAGAAACTCACCTCATAGCGCGACCTCCCTCGCTCCAAATCACGAAACGACAAGGACTCTCACTTCTCAGTCGTGGACCGCCACGGAAAGCGGCTTCTCTTTTGATTCATCCTCGCTTAACACTCTTGAGACGTGTTCGGAAATCTTCTTCGCTGGGCAGTCCTCCGCCCCCTTCTCAAACCCCTCACCAGAATCCTGGTGGGCTTCATTGCGATCCCAATATTCCGGCTCGTCGTCCGCAAGGGCATGCGCATCGGCAAGGTGGAGGAGGAATTGAAAAATGACCTCGAACAGTGGTTCCGCGCAGCCCTCATCCTCCTCGTTGCAACCGCCAATATGGAACACCTCCTCTTCGGCTGGGTGCCTCTCGACCTCGAAGGTTCTCAAAGCTGGATCGGTGTTTTCTTCCGTCTTCTCCTCGTCATCGGGGTGATCGAGCTCATGCCGGATCAGGCCCTCTTTTCGGTTCTCCATTCCGGCCCCATGAACCTCCCCATCGGGAAGCGCCTCTTTCAAGAACTCTGGCGTGACCGCGTCACGTGGATCAAAAAAGTCTGCTGCACTCACCTCAATCGTGCCAGCCCCGTCTTTGCCATGATGGCCGCTATTTTCGGAGGCGACCCGGACTTGCCCGCCGCCACCATCGGGTGGGTCTGCTACTTCCTCGCGATCACCCAATACCTCATCATCGCCCTCATCACCTCCGCTGACAAAGCGGGCGACCTCCTCTCCCGCTTCGACCGCGCCACCGCCGAACAACGGGAAGATCTCATCGAGGAGTTTGTCGAAGACGAGGACGAAGAAGAAGCTGCTGTAGCACCAGCGTCTCCTCGATAAACTCGATGAAATCGTCCTTCGAAGGAGCTAATCCGTGCATCGTCTTGGTGCCGGTCACAATGAGCTTCGGCATCTTGATACTCCGACTGGAAAGGGTGGCGAAGTCCTTCAAATTGGCGGTGAGGGACTGCTCCACCCACGGATCTTTGAGGGCTGCGTCCAACTTCTCAGCAGGAATGACTTCGTGTAATTCCGTCATCGCACTCTTTTCAGAATGCACCGGGCGCTGGAAAAGAATCTCGTGAACCTTTGCAAAAGATTCCGGCTGCGCCCGCCAAGCCGCCAAACCAAGCCGCGCCAATTCACACGAATTTTCATGATCACGGACCCCTGTCTTGAGATAGGGATTGCAGTCGCGATTCAGCGGAGTTGGCAAAACGATCACCGCAACATCATTCGGATACTTTTCAAGAAGCGCCCCCAATTCCTCGTCCATAACCTGACAGGAACGACAGGTGTAATCGAAGTACTTCACCAAAAAATGCTTTGCATCCGGAGAGCCAATCAGCGGCACCGCACCCAGACGAAAGGACTTCACAACCCGCCCATCGGGCCCCTTGAAAGTCACCAGCCTCCCCTTCCCCCCAGTCTGCTCTTTCACGTCCTTTCGCTCTTCAATCCCACTCTCTGAAGTCACCTCGTAAGTCTTCGGCTGCGGCCCGTAAACCTGCCCCAGCGCCAGCCCCAAAATAAGAACCAAGGGAATGCCCACCATCGTCGCCTGAAATTTCGCCCTCGCCTTCCACAGAATCGCCACCGCTGTCGCCACCCCGGTCACGTGAGTCGCGAAGCACCAGGGGCAAAACGCTTTGATTACGATGGCCTGCAAACCCATAAACCAGCAAGCAGCCGCCATCAAAAGAAACGCCGCCATCGTCAGAAGAGGCTTCGAGACCTTGAAGGTTAATGCCATCACCCCGAGGTAAAAGACCGCTGAAATCGCGCTCACCGGAATCAAAAACCACTGCGACCACTTGGACCCGAGCACATCAGCGCAGCCGCCTGTCCCCCCGCAACCCACCACCGAGGTAATCTCCCCGGTGAGTTTCATCACAAAAAGAGCCGCACTGATCCCAAATCCAATCAAAGCAAGTGTCCGGATGATGCGCATGGCCAAGTTTGTTCACAAATTACCCACATCTCACGCATTTTTCGTGAATTTACATTCCTTATTTCGCAGCCGCTCTCTAGACCAATGCCATGACTCTGAAAATGAATTTTGAAGCGGTTGAAATCTCCGGTTTGGTGCTCGCAAAAGTAGGAAACCCCTCGCGCGACGAACCCCTCCAAACCTCCAAGCAACTCTTTAAGGTCAGCGATGAAGACCAGGCCACCCTCTGCCCCATCTTCCTCAAGCCCTTCCGCAACCTCGTCGGCCAGCGCTTCACCCACCATAGCTCACTCGAAAAGAACGAAATTAACACCAGCGCCAAGGCCATCTTTGACGACTCGGAAGCCCTCCTCACCCAAGGCTGCGAGATCGCACAGCGCCTCTACTCCAAATCCTCCCACCCAAACATCAAATCCGGAGACCTCTGCATCTCGCTCATCAATTCCATTGATATCGACGGCGAAATGAAACGCGCCATTTGCATCCTCAAGTCCGAGAGCATGACGCCTTTCCTGAGTATTTCAGCACGCGATGGCGATCTCCAACTCGCCACCGAACAAGGCATCAACCCCGAGAAAATCGACAAGGGGTGCCTCATCGTGGAACACCTCGAAATGAAAGGCTTCTACGTCCTCACCTTCGATCGCGGTGGTTCCGAATCCCGCTTCTGGGTGCGCGACTTCCTCGGCGTCCGTCCCATCCCCGATTCCGCTCTCCTCAGCAAGCGCGTCGCCGAAATGGCCGTCGCGGCAGTCTCCCCGGAAGGTGTCGCCGAGAACAGCCCGCCATGGGATGTCAACGAGCCTGCCCAGGAAGCCCTTTCCTACCTCAGTGAAAAAAAGAACTTCAGCCTCCAGGAATTCGAGGAACAAGCCCTCCGCACCGACGCGGCCAAGGGACGCTTTGCCGAAGAACGCAAACGCCTTGAGGAAGAAGAAGGAATTGAACTTGAGGACAACTTCGAGATCTCCAAACGCGACATCACCAAGGCCAGAAAGTTCATGAAATCCATCATGAAACTCGATACCGGCGTCGAAATCCGCCTTCGCCCCAAGGTCGTCGACAAACCTGATGACGTCCTCGAAAGAGGCTACGACGAAGAACGCAAAATGAGCTACATCAAGGTCTACTTCAACGAGGATCTCGCGTAGCACAGGCCTCACGCCTGTCGACCCTCAAGCAACCTTCCTTTTCCTCCGCAACGCCAAAATCACCCCCGGTAAAACCAAGGGTAAACTCCCTGAAGTGATCCGGTGGGCGATCCACTTGCGTCCCCTTTCGCTCTTCACGGCAATCCTGAATTCGCCTTCATAAAAGGCCTCTTGCATCGCCGCAAAGACCAGTAACATCGCCAAACCACCCCCCAAACACAGAGTCACCAGCCTTCCCGCCTTGCTGGTCACTCTTGCCGCTGCCCACACCAGGGGCAGGCTCAGAATTGCGGTCCAAAGCCACCAGTGAACGGCACTCCCCACCTTGTCCGAAATATCCGCAAACACGACAATCTTCATTCAATCGAACAAACGCCTCCAAACGCCTCGCTTGTCTCAAAATGAGAACCATCGCCTCCGTCATCCTATTTCTCACCCTCCTCTCCTGTGGTGAAAAAGTCGCCGCCACCAAAAAGAACCAGTTGGTCAGCGCGGCCCGCACCCAGATCGGGGTCACCAACACCTACGACCCTTCCTACCTCGCACTGAAATACCCCGGCGGCGACGTTCCCAAAGACCGCGGCGTCTGCACCGATGTCATCGTCCGCGCCCTCCGTGACATGGATTTTGACCTCCAGCAACTGGTCCACGAGGACATGAAGGCAAACTTCCGCAAATACCCCAGAATCTGGGGACTGAAGCAACCTGACAAAAATATCGATCACCGCCGGGTCCCTAATCTCCGGGCCTTCTTCAAACGCCGCGGTATCGCACTCAAGGTCACTAAGAAAAAGGAGGACTACCATCCGGGCGATCTCGTCACCTGCACCGTCGCGGGCAATCGCCCCCACATCATGCTCGTCTCCGATCAGAAGAACTCCGAGGGCGTCCCCTATGTCATTCACAACATCGGCGGCGGAACCTCCGAGGATGACGACCTCTTCACCTACCCCATCACCGGCCACTACCGCTGGTTCAAGGGCTGACCCGGAAGAAGGATACCATGTGCAACGCCTTCAACACCGCCAAAAATCCGGACGACGCCCGGCGCCCGCAGTGCCCCGGCGAGACCAGACTCATCCGACGCACCGACCAGGCTCCCGTCGCCCTCCCCTCAGGCGAAATTGTGAGCATGCGGTGGGGCTTCCAACGCAAAGGCCTCGGAGTCGTCAACAACACCCGTAGCGATAACCTCGACAGCCCGATGTGGCGGGAAGCGAGCGCACAACGACGCTGCCTCATCCCCCTCTCCTCCTACTACGAATGGAGCGGGCCCAAAGGTCACAAGCAAACGCACCTCTTCCGCAGCCCCCAAAGTCAAGCGCTCTGGATCGCCGGCCTTTGGGAAGAATCGCCCGAGCACGGCCCCTGCTTCTCCATGCTCACCACCGAAGCCAACGCCCTCGTCGCCCCCATCCACCATCGTATGCCCGCCATTCTCACCCACCCCGAGCAAAAATCCTTCCTCCTCGAGAGACTCGAAACCTTCGCTCCTGCCCCCGCGCTCCTCACCACCGAACTGGCCGCCAACCCCCTCCTCAAAACTCCCCCGTCCCACGTTCAAGACGAGCTCTTTTAAAAAAGCCCTCCATTTCGAGTCTCAGTTTTAGAGACACCTTCTCATCCCTCGGTATTCCGGCTCTAAGCCAAAACGAGGCGATCTAACAAACCCAGGGTAAAACGAAGTGCCGCCCTGGGTTTTGGGCCGCGGGGGCTCTCGGGCCAATCAATCGTGAAGCGACCCTCTCGGCTCGCCCACGGAAGTTCCGACCAAAGATCCCTGCAAGGTGCCCTCCAGATAGAAATCTTCTTCACTCTGCGGTCTCAATTCAGGTTTTGACGGCCCCTATCAACCCCAAGATAAAAGAAAATTCATTCAACGATCGGTGGCTTCAGAATTCAGGCATGGCTTCCCACCTTCAAGGAAGCGGCGTATTCGGCTTCACCGCCGACGCCGGATACGGATTCCCCGTCCCGAAAACCAACATCGCCTCCCGCGTCTCCTCGGTCACAAATGATTCATCGATCTTGCCCTCGGTATTCTCGATCTTGCTCAAGTCCAACTGCAAATGCTTCGCAAAAAAGGGATAAACAGCGAAGCGCTTCGACTCCCCATAGTCATGCTTCTCCTCTGGAAAATGCCCGTTCTCGACCAACTCCTTCTTCCCGTAAAGGCTGTAAACGTATTGCACATGGGGATACTCCACCTCGGGAGTATTAATCGTCCAGTCGGATCCATTCGAAATCAGGAGCTGTGGCCTCGGGGCGGCCATCGCCGCGATCTCAACATTGTTTGTTTTGTGAGCTCTCCCGTGATGAACCGCCATCCCGCTCTCACAAACGCAGCCACCAAAAAAATGGGCCGAGACCTGACAAACCGGCACACTCACCGCAATCCGATCATCAATCGCCGTCAGTAAGAACGTTTGCGTTCCTCCCCCCGAACATCCCGTCATCCCAATCCGCTTCTCGTCAACCCGGCGCAGCGAGAGCACAAAATCCAAGGCCCGCAGACTATTCCAAGTCTGTAATCTCAGCACCTCAGGCGTCTCATGATGATCCCAGCCCGCTTCCTTCCAGTCGCCATAGCCGACCATATCATAGAGGAAGACCTTCGCCCCCATCCGCGCAAGTGCCGCACACCGCGCCTGCCGACTTTGCTTAAATCTCCCGCCGTGACCATGAGGACAAAGAATGCCCGCATAGGATTCAATTTCTTCCGTCGGCTCATACAAAGTCCCCGTCACAAAAAATCCCGGCGAGCTTTCAAAAGCCACGCTTTCTGCGGTGTATCCCGCGTGGGTGCGCTTCTCAAAATACCGGGGCTTGAGCGCCGTCTTCTCGGGCAGTTTACGCAACCTCGCCCCCTCCAAAATCCCCGCCACCAGGGTCTTCCGCCGTCCCTCCCAACTCGCCAGATCAAGATAGCTCTTCCGCAACTCCGCCAACTCGAGTTTCGCCTCTGGCTGAGTTTGCGCATGCCCAACACGAAGCCCGGGTTCGGCAGCGCTCCCCATCAGAGCCAATAACACACAGCCAAGGCCTTTTAGAAATATCAATAACATCACTCTGCATACCATGCCATCATCCCGCTTCAAGAAGAGACGACTCACAGCGGAGAATTGTCATGGACTTCCAGAACGCCGGAACCCAATCAGGGGCAACGGCTCCATCCAGACTTTCACCACCCCTATTTTGGAAAGCCCACGCAATTTCTTCCGCGTCATGATCAGTGCCCCCCCCCCGCCGCCAGATCAGCTCTCCGCATCGCTCCCATCGCTCCCATGACGCCCACTCGAAATAAAACAAGCCAATCACAAACGTCCCTCAAAGGCTGTCGCCACCATTAATGAGTATCGAAAATCTCAAGCAATGTCTCGCAACAATCAAGGCCAACGCCGCGCGCTGGGCGGGTCGATTCCTACTCACCTCCCTTGACCTCGGAAGACGTGCTCTTAGATGAGGTCTCTTCTCCGGCCTCCTTGGCCTCTTCTTTCTTAGCGCCCTTTTCAACGGCGGCTTTCTTGGCCGCTTCCACCACCTCGACCGGAACAAACTTCAAAGATGTCCCATTGATGCAGAATCGTTTGTCGGTCGGAGTTGCGAAGCCCTCCCCCAAAAAGACATGACCCAGATGCCCATCACAAACTGCACAAAGAACTTCGGTGCGGGCCATGAAGCCACTGTTATCCACTTTGGTTTTCACGTTTTTGGCCTTTGAAGGATCGTAAAATGAAGGCCAGCCACAATGGGAATCAAACTTCTCCTTCGATGAAAAAAGCTCGGTATTACACCCCGCACAATAGTAGCTCCCTCCTCCCTGAGCCTTAAACTCCTTGTAAACCTGACCATTCGAGCGCTCCGTCCCCGCCTTCCGCAAGATGTGGTATTGCTCGGGCGTCAGGCGTTTCTTCCACTCTTCATCGGTGAGCTTGGCCGCTTCTTCTTTTGTCATCGATTTGGGAACTTCCTTCGCCACAGGCATCCCAGATTTCTTATCCTCCTGAGCATACACAAAGATCCCAAAACCGAGTGCCACAACCAATGCCAGTGAAAATCCTTTTTTCATGATGGAGGGAGTATAACCCCAAATAACCGATTCCTCAATTCGAACTCTCACCACAGGAAACTTTCCTAATTCACCGAATTCGACCCCAGTTCGAACAACTTCATCATTTTCCTGATAAACAAGGCCACAAAAATGTGTAATCTGACCTCATGAAAACAATCTTGCTTGGGCTCTCCCTTCTCGTCACCCCGCTTTTCGCAGCCCCCCCCGAGGGCTTCACCTCACTTTTTAACGGCAAGGACTTCAGCGGTTGGTGGGGAGCGGCCACTGAAAACCCTGCCAAATACCTCGCCCTCCCGGCCGAAAAGCTCGCCGCCAAGAAGGAAAAAAGCCTCGAGAACATCGCACAGCACTGGGTCGCCAAAGACGGCATCATTCACAACGACGGTCACGGACTCTTCCTCACCACCGAAAAGAACTACTCCGACTTCGAGCTCCGCCTCGAATTCAAGCTCGATCCCAAGGCCGACAGTGGCATTTACCTCCGCGGGGTCCCACAGGTGCAACTCTGGGACACCAGCGAGGCCGGCGGCAGCTGGCAACACGGCGCCAAAAAAGGCTCCGGCGGTCTTTGGAACAATCCCAAGGGCTCACCCGGCCGCGAGCCCCTCGTCCACGCCGACAAGCCCGTCGGAGAATGGAATGCCATCATCGTCAAACTCGTCGGCGAAGATGTCACAATCCATCTCAACGGCAAACTCATCGTCGACAAGGCCAAGCTCCACAACTACTACGACAAAAAAGGCCCCCTCCCCAAAGCCGGCCCCGTCCAGCTCCAGACCCACGGCGCTCCCGTCCAGTGGAAGAACGTCTTCATCAAAGAACTCTAGAGTTTCAAGCCGAGCTCGCAAATTCCGGCAGCTTCACCCCACGTCATGAAAGGCGGTCGTCCTCCCAAGAGGGCAACCGCCTTCACCTTTTCCGACGAAAGCACCCTTCCCTAACGCATCGAAGGATGGCCTCAGTCTTTTGTCGCCTCTGACGCGACTCCACGATCATCTCGCCGAGGCCGCGCGCCTTCCTCGATCGACCCTTCTCTCTTGAAGATCCGGCCAATGGTGAAAAAGTGAAAAGGTCAAACCTCAACCGCAATCGCGGTTAAAGTCCTTCGCACCTTTCATTCCGTCTTATATTTCACCGGCATAGTGACAAGAAAAATCACTCGCGCTTGCGTCCACCTTTCAACGACCCATCTGGTTCGGCAATTTTGTTCCGATCAGATCGGTGTAGAAAAGTCGGGTGGCAAAATACGATTCTATGGGGGTTGCAGCTCGTTGAGATGACTTCTAAGGGCTCTTTTGCTCAGATGTTCGTCAGACCTAAGATTCACCTGAAACTCAATTGAGTATCCCAAAAAACGCTCGAATGTCCTTGTAAAGCAGGTCGTGATTTTCAAAAAAAATTATGGCCAAGCTTTCTCAGTGAGACACCGATGTTTCCGATCTTTTCTTTAAGCCCTTGCTCCGGGCTTACCCCTCAACCGAGGCCCAATATAGGTGCAGGACAATCAGTGATCTCGATTATGCCGCCCTCGGGGTAGCGCGTTGTATCAGTCACGCAAAAAGCGGCCACGAATTTTTGCAACATCATATTGATTCCGGTCGCGAAGGGACAACGGTCGATCTTTTCTTCAAATCTCTCAAAAGCGGGCGCAGGCTCGCTAATCTCACCTCTCTCAACACACAGCTTCTTTCCGCGATGGCGAGAAAAGTTGAAGACCCTTTCGCGAGTCACAAAGAGTTGAAAAATTTCGATTTCTATGCCGCAGATGGCCACTATCAAAAGGCAGCCTGCTTTGATCCAAAGCCGACGAAGGAGGGGGAGTCTCAGATTGCAACTAGTCACTTTTTTTGCCTAAATCTGCGCTATGATCATTTCGATTATTTTAATGTGAGCCGTCCAGACGAAGGTAAAAAGAAGGACCACGATATGAGGTTGATCAAGCGAATGGAGGTTGAGCGTTTGCGCAACGGAGCGAAAGTTGGGCGCAAGGTTCTTTACGCTTGGGACAAGGCTTGCATTGATTACGAGTGCTGGGAGGCCTTGAAACGGCGGGCGATTTACTTGGTGACGGACAATTATTCTGCGACAATTATTCTGCCATGCATTTTACGAGAGAGAGTCCCCGGTATCCCAATGATAGCGATGGTTTCACAATGAGATAAGCTGGGGAGGTTTGGGGCAGAAATCGCCCTTCTTGGGAAAAAGGAAAAAATGCCCGGTATGTTTTTCCTTATCGTGAAATGAGCGCTGCTATTCCTTCATCACGAAAAACCCTCCCTTGCCCTCCGTCACAGCT
>Ga0222650_1000181_pt1 | contig 57643 bp, 56 predicted proteins | sample AntAcemetagen367_FD_179820 | JGI IMG/M metagenome (GOLD analysis project Ga0222650, IMG submission 179820) | Saline water microbial communities from Ace Lake, Antarctica - #367 | ecosystem: Environmental > Aquatic > Non-marine Saline and Alkaline > Saline | place: Antarctica: Ace Lake... | reverse complement strand
CGCTATTGCCTTCTTGGCGGCAAGCCACGATGCGCTCTCTTAATTCATCCGGACAAGATTTTGTTGTCATATTGAAAATATGACACATATCTCCTTTTGCGTCAAATTAAATAGAAAGTGCTCTAGCCACGCGAAGGTGTACACCGTATCGTTATCCGCACCACCTTCGATACTTCTCACACCAAAAGAACCATACCATGGCCCGCCCCCCTGCCAGCTTGCTAAGAGCGCGGCATCAATGGCTCGACCTTGCGGGGCAGCAGCGCCAACGATATCAAAGATCAGTGACCAGTCTTCATAGAGGCTTCGGCGAGCGTAGAAATTCAGCAGAGGAACCACACCGAGATCTTCCTCGGTTTCAGTGATTCCATTTTGAGATAACTCAATTTTTGCGTCGCGGACAAGGAGGCTAGCTCCAGCGGACAAGCTCCAGGTAGCGTCATCCCGCCAAACATAACTGTATCCCAATCGGTAGGTGTTGAATTCATACACCGCTTTGGTGGAGAAATCGGTGGTAAACTCTGTCGATTTAAACTGCACATTTTCATCCAAGATGGATGAGCCTTCGGTGGCGATGGGAGCCAGGGTAAGGCGAATCTGATGCTTATCGTTGATTCGAGTTTGGAGGATAAAACGGGCCGCCAACTCTGGGCCGTCACCTGTCAGATCCAGTAAATTAAACTTGGTTCCTTCATCTCCCGGTACCGCCACATCGTTCCGCGAAAACCAAACCGGACCAGCCTCGACTGTAACATCCCAATCACCATCGAAGGCAAATAGGCTAGAAGAAACCATGAACAAAATTAAACCAAGAAGCATTTTCATCCAAGCAGAATAAGAGAATCTGATTCAAAACACCATCCAAAATGAATAATGGAACTCATGAAGTGATTCTTTACGTTATGTTGGAGTGAAAGGCTGGCGGCTTTCACAATCACGAGCAGGCCTGCCCGAGCTGTCGATCGGAAACGGCCAGAGAATGGCCAGGGAATGCAGGTGTTACATATACTGCGTTAACGCTTCTCGATTATGTACTCGAATCACCTGTTCCGCCTTTTCGAAATCTCTTTCCTTGAGAGCGTTAAGAAAATCCCGATGTTGCTTATTCGCTTGTTTCAGATCTTCTCCCTTGTGATCCGAAAATCGTAATCGCCTTAACCGCTCCCAATCCTCTCCTACCCGAATCATTTGCTCTTCCATTCGTTTGAGACCGCTGAATCTGGGTAAGGCTTCATGAAAATTCCGGTTGAGGGTTAGCCATTTTTCCGACGTCTTGGCCCCCTCCATGTTCTCGGCAATCTGAGTAAGTTCTGATAAATCTTCCGGACTCAGCTTCTGAATACCTAGCCTGCAACTTGCCGTTTCTAAGGCCTCTAAAAGGGCAAATATTTCTTCGATGGCCGACTTAGGGATATCGGTGACGATGGCACCCGCATGTGGTTTTATTTCTACCAAGCCTTCTTTCTCTAATTGGGTGAGGGCTTCACGAACCGGAATAGCGCTGATGTTCAAGTCATTTGCAATTCGGTCGATCACCAGGCGGGTCCCGGGTGGCAACTTCCCACTCATGATGCCCCTGCGTAAATTTTGGTAAGCGGCCTGTTGCTTGGTGAGAATGGTCTGGGGCGATATCATTAATTGATTATCCACACTTGACAGAATTAAGCAATCATATATGATATACGATTATGGAAATACAACACATCGGCATTATCATGAACGGCGTCACGGGACGCATGGGAACCAATCAACATTTGATCCGTTCCATTCTCGCAATTATCAAACAGGGTGGAATTCGCGTCAGCGATGATCTTACCTTGATGCCCCGACCTTTATTGACCGGGCGTAACATCAACAAACTAAAGAATTTATCCGATCGTCTTTCGGATGACCAAACCGGTACGCTTAAATACTCTACAGACATCGATGAAGCTTTAGCCGATCCTTCTTATGACATCTTTTTTGATGCTTCGGGAACTCTGCAACGCGCCGGATTTGTAGAAAAAGCCGTAAAAGCTGGTAAAGCCATCTATTGCGAAAAACCTACGGCCGTAGTAACTTCTGAAGCGCTTCGATTGGCTAAACTAGTGGAAGATGCGGGTCTGAAAAACGGTGTGGTCCAAGATAAACTCTGGTTACCCGGATTTCGTAAATTACAAATGTTGAAAGATCAGGGATTCTTCGGTGAAATCCTCTCGGTTCGCGGTGAATTTGGGTACTGGGTATTTGAAGGACATGTACCATCACAACCTGCACAACGTCCCTCTTGGAATTACCGTAAAGAAGACGGCGGTGGCATGATGGTTGATATGCTTTGCCACTGGCGCTACCTAATTGACAACTTGTTCGGTGAAGTAAAAGCGGTTTCTTCCACCGGGGCTATTCATATTCCTGAACGAGTCGATGAACAAGGAAAGCCCTACAAATGTACTGCGGATGATAGTGCGTATTCCACCTTCGAATTGAAAAACGGTATTTTATGTCACTTTAACAGTTCGTGGAATGTACGCGTACGTCGCGATGACCTTTTAACGGTTCAGGTTGACGGTACCAAAGGTACAGCGGTTGCTGGACTTCGCGGATGTAAAGTTCAGCATGTGAGCGCAACTCCGAAACCGGTTTGGAATCCAGATGTGGTTAACCCCATCGATTTCTACGCAGGTTGGACAGAGGTTCCAGATGCCTGTGAATATGAAAATGCTTTCAAAATCCAATGGGAATTGTTTTTGCGCCACGTAGCCTTAGACGAGCCTTTCCGCTGGACTCTTCGTGAAGGAGCCAAGGGTGTTCAGTTGGCAGAAGCCGGCCTAAAATCCTGGGAAGAACGTCGTTGGGTAGAACTGGGGGATCTGTAGTCGAAGCACTCCGTGCTTTGAAATCAGGAGGAAATATGATGTCCGATCGAAACCGTTTAGGAATCCATACCATGACCGTAAAGCCTTGGTCGTTGCAGGAATGCTGCAGCGCCTTTGCGTCCGCCAAGGTACCTGCCATCACTTTATGGCGGCAGGCCATTGAGCCCGTTGGCGTTAACGATGCCAGAAAAATGGTGGAAGATGCGGGTCTTCGCGTAACCAGTCTGTGTCGGGGAGGCTTCTTTCCGGCAAAGGATATTCAAGGACGTCAGGCGGCCATTGATGAAAATAAACAGATTATCGATGAAGCTGCCGCTGTGGGCGCTCCGGCCGTGGTTTTGGTTTGTGGTGCCCTCCCCGATCAGTCTCTGGAAGAATCACGGAATCAGATTCAGGATGGAATTGCGGCAGTCCTTCCCCACGCGAAAGCAGCCGGAGTCAACTTATCTATCGAACCGCTGCACCCGATTTATGCAGCCGACCGCTCTGCAGTCACGACCATGGCCCAGGCTCGGAGAATGTGCGAACAACTCAATGACATCGGAGAAACGCAAGTTGGTATTGCCTTGGATGTGTATCATGTGTGGTTTGATGAGGCTTTAGAGGGAGAAATAATTCGAAGCGGAAAGAAAGGATGGTTACATGCCTTCCATATTTGCGATTGGAAAGTGGAACAGTCCGATCCTCTCCAAGACCGTGGTCTCATGGGAGAAGGTGTCATTGACATCAAACGGATACGTTCCTGGATGGACGAAGCGGAGTACCAAGGGGATATTGAAGTGGAAATTTTCTCTACCCATCATTGGGCCCGTGATCAAAACGACTATCTGGAAGAGATTTTACAAGCCTATGATACCTGCATGTAAGGTTGCGCTATTCTCCTAAATCGTTTATACAATCTTGAAATGAAAAAAGCCGCATTGATCCTTGGTGAAGGAAACCACGATAAAATCTATCCGCCATCCGTTCGTCACAAATTATCCTCGGTTTGCGATCTGGTTGCGGAGGGAACACCAGCAGATCTCCCCGCTCTAGGCTCTCAGTTGAAAGAGGTTGAAATCCTGTTTAGCGGCTGGGGTGCCCCTAAACTGAATGAGGAGACTCTGGCATATTTTCCAAATTTGAAAGTGATTTTATATGGGGCAGGTAGCTTGAAATCCATGATGACGGATCATTTCTGGACCCAGAACATCCCGATTTCTTCAGCCTGGATCGCTAATGCGGTGCCGGTGGCCGAATTCACCTTCGCCCAAATTATCCTCGCTCTCAAACAAACGCTAGTCCTTTCTGGATTGATGCGCGAAGCGAAAACTAAAGCCACCCCACCCCATTTCGAAGCAGGCGGTGCCTACGGGACTACCGTTTCCTTAATTTCTCTGGGAGTGATTGGACGGAAGGTAGCCAAATTCCTTAGCCTGTTGGATGTGAAGGTGTTGGCCTATGATCCTTTTTGTTCTGCCGAGGCCGCTGCAGATTTAGGTGTGGAATTGGTTTCCTTAGAAGAGGCCTTCTCCCGGGCACGGGTTGTGTCATTACACACCCCATGGCTCAAAGAAACAGAGGGCATGGTGACGGAAAAATTACTCGCATCTATTCCTCGTGGCGGAACCTTTATCAATACCGCAAGAGGAGCGGTTGTAAACGAAATGGAAATGATTCAAGTACTTCAAAATCGTCCAGACCTTACTGCGGTTCTCGACGTTACCTATCCGGAACCCCCCGAGAAAAACTCCCCTTTCTATACCCTACCCAATGTCTTTCTCACCCCCCACATCGCAGGCTCCATCTTTGGCGAATGCGGACGCATGGGTGAATACATGGTGGATGAGTGCCGCCGCTGGCTAGCCGGCGAGAAGCTAGAATATCAGGTCAGTAAAATCGCCTACGAAAAAATGGCTTGAGTAAGGCTAAAGCCTTAGGAGTTGGGAGATTGGAGATGGGAGATGGGGTCAGAGGTCAGAGTATGGGGGAACGCAGCCGACACTCTTCCTAGTGCCGCCTAGTAATCAATCCTTCGGCATGATTTAGAAGCTGCACACCAACTCAATCATCAAAAGAATATTCGATCTCTTTTATAACCAAGTCACTCTAAGGCCTGATTAAGCATTTCAACGGCTACTCGGGGGCTACCATCTTTCCCGGTAAAGGGAGGATAACCATCAAAGCCTAAAACCAATCATTGATTAGCTGAGATTATGAGGCGTCCACCGATAAAATAAACCAGAACTAGAAGAAGTATGCCTATAAAAGGATGAGCAAAAGACGTCGAACTTTTCCGAAAGTACAAGTTACAAATGAAAAGCGGAAGAATCGGTAGAGTAGAAATGAAAACGCTCCGCGCTCTTCCCCATTAAAGGTTCAGACCTTCAATCGGACTAAACAATACGGAAAAATAACACACCGAAGGCCCATTTTCGATCCTGCAAAGAACTTTGTTGTACCCAGCTTTAAGTAAGATCCGGCGAAACCCTTCATCTAAACGCCAAGGGGAGAGACCTTCATCTTCCCAAACCACAAGATCGTTTACCCAAAGCTTAGCCATATCGTCACTAGCCACCGCCACCACGACTTCCATCGCGCGCTCAGCAAATACTTCGGTGTAAGCATAGTAAACCGAGTCCGACAGTTCATCGGGCGGGTTCACCCGAATATTTTCGGTTTGGATAAAACGCCACTCTAAGTTTAGAGGTTCTTTCGTGTTGGGGTGCTTTTTCCCTAAATAGGTTTGGTCCAAATCCACCTCAATCTCAGGAGGAAATCGGGTTTCAAACGAATTAACTCGAGGACGCTGCCAAGGACCAATGATGTACCAAGTATCCAAGAATATCCAGCCTTTACGAGCGGCACTGGCATCCAAACGACGACCAGGTAGGGCTTCCCTCATGATCTTAGCCGTATCAATTCTTGCAGTTTCGGACGTTTGCGATTCAGGAGTACCTCCCGAGACCGTTAAATCGGTCTGGTAGGTGTGCGATAATACACGTCCATCTAAGCCTTCCCCAGATCCTCCCCCTCCTTGGGGATCGACTTGGTAGGCCTGCATCATCAGTCCTCGCATATCTTGAACATTTCCATGAGCTCTACCCTGGTTACGGGCCAAGCTATTCATTTGCCCCATAGCTCCGGCCCGCTGACGAAGGGCCTCCTGAAGTTGCTGAGCGGTTTGGCCTTCCGATGCTGCACCACTCTGAGAACCGGTAGCTTGCTGAGCCCGATTTTGAGCGGTTCGAGCCATGTTTCCTGCGGCCTGTTCCGCTTGGTTCAACGCTTCTGAGTAGTTTTGAAATTGTTCCAGCGTGGAGGGTTGATTATTCGATAAAGAATCCGATAAGTCTGGGCCCGTATGGGTTTCAGGTGCGTAAACTTGTTCTTGAGCTTCAACCATCGAAATGTTTTCGGTGGCCGCCAACTCTGCAGCCCGGTTTTCCGCAAACGCCTCATCACCGTAAGCGGTCATCTCTTGGATAAGCTCATATAATTCAGGAACCTCCATTTCCTCAATCGTTTCGTCTTCTGGGAGCATAAACCCCTCAATCCCATTCGCAAGTAGATCAGCCAGAAGCGCTGACTCAAGCTCAGCCAATGCCTCCATTTCCAAAGAAGCCTCCTCGGAATGAAAGCGCTCTATTTCATTCACAAAACGTCTGCTTACATCATTTAAATCACGTAGAGTATCTCGAGTTACCCTAATCTCTGTGACGTGGGGTTGATTCTCAAGGCGGTTCACTTCCTGATCCAACTTCACTAAGACATCATAGACCTTATCCCTCAAAACTCGCGCATCATCGAGTAAACCTTTTTGTTCACCTGGAGGGAGGTCAGCTTCGGTAAAAGCCTCTATATCATTATTAATTTGTTCTCCGAGAGAGCCAATAGTGGCGAGACGTTCCACCAGAGGAGTCAGGCTGGCAAGATGTTCATTTGATTGAAAATTTTGATCAACGCGATCAATAAGGCTTTGGATTTCTTTTGCCATCCTACCTAATTGATTCCATTCGGAAAATTCTTCCAGTTCCATTTCCAGCACATCAGTCGTTTCTTGAATTTTTCGAATGGCGTCTCGAATTTCTTTGGCTTTTTCCTCCAAGGATTCTTCTTTTTTGCGCTCTTGGTTTCGGGCAATTTCACGGACCTGTCTTTCGTTGGGTTTAGGCTTTTCGATTTTTACCCGAACTTCTTCCTCCCCTTCTTCATTAAGAGTTTTTTCGAGCAAAACAAAAGTACTCGTTCGGAGGTCTTCATTCAAGTACAACAAGATCGAAAGAATCAGAGTTAGTGCACTAGTAAGCAGGAAAGCGAAGAATAGAGGTTTGCGTAAAAGTTTGAGTACGTCAATCATCGTATTTCTCGTGGTAGGTGCGAACCCCTACGTTATTTAAATTACGGAAGTTTAGGGCATCCAGTACTTCTACCAATCGGTAAAAAGGCGTTTCGCCATCTGTGTCTAATCGGATACGCCGATCCGGCTCCTCCTGCTCTACTTGTCTGAGTCGATCCAGAAGTTCACTTCGGGTCGTAAGTTCCCCTTCCAAATAGATGTCGGCATCCGCATCAATCGCAATAACCAACATGCTATCATCCGGAGGCACTTCCAACGAAGATCGCGAGGCGGGCAGTTGTAAATGCTCCACCTCTTTCAAATCTTGTTTCAGCATGGTGGTTACGAGGAAAAAAATGAGTAACAGGAAAACACAATCAATGAGAGGAGACATGCTCAAGGCCACATCTTCATCTTCTTCGTAGCGACTCCGACTCATTAGCGCACATCCTCTAATTCAAAATATTGATCATTCCGATGACGTAGACGAACGCCCACATTTTCAAAGCCTTGAATGGCTAAAACGTCCAATACATCGATAACTCGTTGGACAGGAACCTCCCGATCCGTATCAATACGGACACTCACCGAATTGCCCTGATTAATCGCTACCGATTTCAGGTCGGAGGCAAAACTATCGAGTGGGGTGTAGATAATCCCCTCATTTCCTCGTCGATCGCCCCCCCGATAGATATTGCCCTCATCATCCAAGGCGTAAATGATCACGGGGGATTCTGCTACCATCGCCAGCGCAGAAGTATAGTCGGGTAGAACCACCGGAATTTGCTTCTCCAGCTTTTTGAGCATGGTGGTCACCAGAAAAAAGATCAGCAGGAGAAACACGCAATCGATGAGTGGAGATAAGTCAACCTCAATAGTCTCTTCGCGCCTACGCTTTGACCTCAATCGTCTAATGGTCACGACACGGGAAACCCCAGTACCTATCGGTGGGGGGCGCCGAAGCTTGTCCCCCTCAATCATTTAGAGTCTTCCTCAGGATGCAGCCACGAAGCCATCAACTGATCTACGGCTTCTTCCAGTTGAATTCCAAAACTGTTAATGCGGGATTTAAAGAAATGATAGGTCGCCAACGACGGGATCGCGACCATGAGCCCTAGAGCGGTGGTGATAAGAGCTTTTCCAATCGAATCCGCAAGGATGGATGCATCACCCGTATCGCCCATAAGCGCGACTTTCTGAAAGGACTCAATCATGCCGATAATCGTACCCAAGAGCCCTAATAAGGGTGAGAGAGTGGCAATAACCGCCAAAGGATAATTCCGTTGGTTTTGTCGACTCACCATTCTGGAAATCATGTCCGCTACCCCAAACGAAAGGATTTCAAATGGGAGATGAGTGTGCTGGGAAATATAGGTAGCGATTTCACCCAAGGTGCTGTTGGATTTACTAGCAATAGCCTCAACCTCGCCAAAATGGGATTTGCGGGCATGCACAAAAAGCTTGGCTGTGAGTCCTCGGGGAACAAAGTTTTTGGCCCGAACAACTAAGATCCTTTCAATGAGAAACACTACCGACGTAAACGCCACTAGAATTAAAATGACTGAAACAAAACCGCCTTTGAAGACCTCGGCTACCCAATCGATAGATCCAGCGGCTTCGGATTCTATTAAAGGACCTTGCGCAAAAAGTAATGAAGAATACAAACCAAAGGCCTGAAACACAAAAAAACTACCTATAATTTTCATAACTATCCTGATTTATACTAAATATAAGTAAGCTTTACATCTAGAATTGATTTCTGTCAAGATACCTTGATCCTCTTGCACCTGAGATTTGTTTAATCCACTCTGAGACGTCTCCTAAGAGGAAAAACCTTCTATGAAAAGATGTCCATTCTGTGCTGAGGAAATTGAAGATGCGGCTATCAAATGTAAATAGTTGGTGAATGCCTCACAGCTCCAAAAACAGGTAATCCAAGCCCCAATAAAAAACTTAGGCGTTCACAAACCAAGCGGAAAATTTCAGGGGCGTGTAGCGGACTAGCTGAATACGTAAATCTGGATGTATCTTTGGTGAGAATCATGATATTTCTGGCTACGTTCTTCTCGGGGTAGGATTCATTGCCTATAGGGTGATGCAGTGATTATGCCTGAAGAAGGGCTCTGAAATATAGAACGAAGATCTAGTCTTTTTTTCGGCGGACCACAAAGGTCGCATTGCTGAAGAAGGCCAGTCCCTGAGTTACCCCCAATTGACGCATCGTCCGCAGCGCCCCCGGTATAGAATTGCGGGAGGGATGGATGTCAGGCTCATCCAGGCCGATTAATGCACAAACCGATAACGCACATCCCAATAATCCGAAACCCAGACTTCCACGGTATAGAAGCCCAGCCCCCAGCCCCAGCGATGGCGCAAACGCCACCCACCAACCCGCTACCATGGGGGAGATGGCGGCAAAAATGGAACCAAAAGTAAGGTTCAAGCTGACTCCCGCACTACGATTATCTTCAGGAATCAACTTCAACAACAGCAGAAAATTTGCCAGCATATAGCCGGTACCCATCGCCCCGCCCCAGGCCCAGACAGCGAACAACCCATGTTTGGTCTCTTCCGTTAGCAGGATCCATCCGATATCCCCGATTCTCCAAGCAATTGCAGTAATAAACAATACGGGCAGGGCGCCATGACGGTCGATTAACTCTCCCCATATTCTGACACTTAGGGTTCCGCAAATGGTGGCCACAATACTGTACGCAGTAAAGTTAGCCGAGGTGACTGTCAGTAAATCAAAAGCGTAAAGTGTACTCACTGCTCCACTGAAGGCCATAAAAAATCCGGCGATAGCTCCAAAGGAGATGTAGCGGATCAACGGACGGCACTTACGTAACTTTAAGAGATCTTTCGCCCAGGTATCGCTGCAAACTCTGCCTCCCGTCGGGTCTTTGGTTCTCACCCGATGTTGAATTAGCACAGAGGCGATACGCCCAAATACCGCCAAAGAAATTAGTACCACATACAGCCAGCGCTGTCCTTCAAAGACACTCAACAAGCCCAAGGTCAGGCCCATAAACAGCAGGGTGCTCATGTTGGTCAGGATATTGCGCCGGGCCATATAGCGTCCGCGGATCCGATCCGGAACAAACGCTCCCACCCAGGACGTCCAGCCCACCCCGCCCAAGGCACTGGTGAAAGCCAGCAACAAATAAAGCAGGGCGAAAAATAAACCCGCCTGATTGGGGTTCCCCTCAGGAAGTAAGGCTATTGCCAAAATCCCGCTTAACCAGATCCCCGTATTCATCAGCGCCATTGTCAGCGTCAACTCTCGGACATTCATAAACCGGCCCACCCAGGGTACCAGAAAAATAGAAAGCGCATTGGCCAGCGCCGGCATTGAAATAATCACCCCAAACCAGACCGGCCCCACCTTGAACGTGAGATTAAGCAAACTGGCAATCAGAAAACTGCCTGGCACCGAGAGAATGGCCCAAGGGGTCGCTAGGATTCCATCCATACTTGAGACACGTAGATTGGTACGCGTCTGGGAGCTTTTGGCGGTCATGGGAAATATCAGGCTACAAGCGGGCGGACAGTTCGGACGATACGGTATCCACCGAAACCGCTTTCTGCTCGCCGCTTTCCATATCACGAAGCTGAATCTGCCCATCCGCAAGCTCTTGCTCCCCCCGAATGAGTACCCATCGTGCCTGTTGACGTCCGGCGGCTTTCATTTGGGCTTTCATACTTTTCCCTGTGAGATCCATACGAACCCGGAAGCCTTCGAAACGTAAGTGGGTGAGCAACTCGAGGTTCTTTTCCTGAGCTTCCACATTTTGAGCCACGACATAAACCAATACGTTTTTTTCCGAAGAAAATTCTATTTTCACGTCATCCGAAAGAGCCATTAATGCGCGTTCCATACCGATACCGAAACCAACGCCTTCAATAGTTTTCCCATTGGCTTTCATCTGGTAACGCCCGCCTCCCGATAGCGCGTCCTGAGCTCCCAAGCGATCAGATGTCACTTCCCAAATACTGTGCTGATAATAATCCAATCCACGAACCAGTAATGGGTTTATGACATAGCTTACGCCGAAAGCATCCAAGGTTTTCAGCATATCCTCAAAGTAGGCCACCGACTCCGCAGCCATCCAGCTAGTGATGGGGGAGAGGGTCTTCACCACCGATTTACAGCCGGGGTTTTTACAATCGAGAACCCGAAGAACATTGTTATCTAATCGTCTCTGACAATCTTCGCACAAGGCGTTAGATTGAGGGAGCAATTCGTTACGAAGACCTTCCAAAATTTTAGGAAAGTCCTCGGCACTCCCACGAGTATTTAGTTGGAACACCACATCATCAATTTTCCAGGCTTTAAAAATCGCATCTTGGAGTGCGATCACTTCCGCATCCTGACGGGCAGAAGCGGACCCAATACATTCCACGCCTAATTGGTGAAATTGACGTTTGCGGCCGGCCTGCGGACGCTCGGCACGAAACATCGGCCCCAAATAATATAAACGTGCATCCTGAAGTTCCTGAAGGTTGCCAGATACGTAGCGCATAACACCTGCCGTTCCTTCTGGACGCAGACAAACCTGCTTTCCTCCACGGGTTTCAAAGGCATACATTTGCTTTTGCACGATCTCACTGGTGTCGCCCAACGAATGTAAATAGACCGAAGCCATTTCCACAACCGGAGTGCGTATTTCACGAAAATCATACTGCAACATCACGTCGCGAGCCTTGGATTCAAGGGTCTGCCAGATGTTGACTTCGGGGAACTCAATATCGGTCATTCCCTGGAGAGATTGGGATACGTTAGCCATGCCGAGGCTCTTCCCATTTTACACAGGGATTGCAAGATCGTTTCGGAGGAGAATGTAACATAGATACCCTATGTTACGTCGCAGTCAGGCCTTTGAGCACCCTTGGAGGTAGCAAGAGCCTATGCACAAGTTTGGCTCCGACATGTCCATGTAGTTTCGGATAAAGCCAGTAGGCCCAGCGGAACCAACATGCTTTGGGAAGGTCCAAGGTAGCACGAATGTGCTCAGGTACAAACCAACCCATAAAGTGAATAAGCAGGAAATAGCGAAGTAGGCCTAGATCTTTCCGGTAGGCTTGAAACAACTCTTGGGTGTGCTTATTGGGCAGAAGTTGTTCCGTGGCTTCGACTTCCCGATTCCGATGAAATTCTTGGTAGCTGGGTTCCCAATCCTGGATGCCCATGGCCTCGAAAAACCCTCGTTGATCCTGATAGTAAGTCTCTTTTTCGTGATCGCTCACCTGCCGACCTTCCAAATAACTTTCTGCGAGCAGTGCATATTCGACCAGCATCGCGCCCACGGCCCGAAAAGCTTGATTAGAAATTTTAGGATGCCCCCCTTCTTCCCGGTTTCGTTCCGATTCAACCTGATCATGAAATCCACGAATGGTGTGAGCCAAGGTTTCGGCATCGGCTTCGGAAGTGGTCATGACCTTACGATTCCAAATGAAGGTGCTAACCAAACGATCCAATGGCTCCGAAGGAAGTTTGTTGGTGTAAAAGAGCCAGTGATTCTCTTCGACCAGCGCAAACTCGGCCGCGCTTCCTACATACACCAGTAGAATGTGATCCAGATCCGTCCATAGTTTCCGGGTGAATTCTGAACCATAGCTACGGGGCATAGTTCTAGTCACCTCGTTGCTTTTTTTGGGTGGCCGGAGAGCCCCAAGCCACTGCCAAGGAGGCTAGGTCTTTATTAACCATAGAGTGCGCACCAATCACAGCCCCCTTGCCAATGGTAACGCCATCCATCACTGCGCAGTGGGAACCCAACCAGACATCCTCTTCAATTTTTACCCCTCCCCGACTTTGAAATCCCTGATCTGTAATCGGTGTATCCGGATCTTGATACAAATGGTTTCCGCCAGCGATGATGTAACTAAATGCGGCAATAAGTCCTTTGGCCCCTACCTCAAGCGAACTATCGGTAGCCAAAATACAGTTAGCACCAATATCGCAAGCTTCTCCAATATTCACGGTACCGTTTCGACTGCGGATAATACTGTTACGCGATACTAAGGCCCGGTCTCCCAAAGAAATCGTGGCCTCATCCCCACGAGCATCCAGAACCGCTCCATCATCTATGGCCACATTATCACCCAAGTGAATGTTTCGAGTACCCCGAAGGGTAACGTTCCGCCCTATAATGAGTCCCCTACCACATTCCGCGAAAAGGCTAGGATACAGTTTCCGACGGAGCCAAAGTCCCATCGCTCCCGGGAAATTGATTAGCAACCCGGTAATCACTTCGTGGCGTAGCAGAGCCCAAATCGATGTGCTACCCACTGTCAGCTTGGCATATTGCTTCCACGAGGCTTCCTGAGGTTGATTTAAATTTTTCTGTATTTGTTGTTTCATGATTCCGCCTCGACAGGCTCCTTCAAATGTATCACTAATCCCACCAAGCCCAACAATAAAATTTTCATACGAAGGAAAATGCCCATCGCCAAGGTGAGTCCCCCATCAAGCCCCACCAACCCAAAGTAAAAGACGTAAGCCCCTTCGGTGATACCCAAACCACCCAAGGAGATGGGGATCATCGCCACCATCAATGCCACCGGTAGCACTGCCGCAATTCCTGCCAGATCCGGCCAGGCCCCAAAAGCTCTGAAAGCGAGGCATACATTCAGGATCGCTAAGGCATAATAGAGAGCGGTTAATAGGAATACCTGAAATAAAACCGCAGGATTCTCGTAAAGAACCTTCCATAATCGGCCTAGCTTCTCACTTAAAACCGTAAGTTTCGCAGCCACGCTGTCCCAGAGTCCGGCGGGTTTTCCTGGTCGGTCTGCTCGTAGGATTCCCTTTCCGAGGTTCAACAACCCTTTTACCCACTTCATCTTCCCTGCTCGGACCCCAAAGGCCATGAGCAACAAAAGTAAACTCAATCCGCTTAGCCCCACAACCGATCCTATCCACACTGCGGGCATTCTCCAAAGATCCAATTTCAAGAGAGGAAGCGCCACCGCAAGGAAAAGAAGGAAAAGTAGTCCGGTAAAGCGTTCCACAAAAATACTAATTAAGACGGTCGAATGAGATCCGGCTCTTTTCCCTGCCAACCAAGAACGAGCCACATCGCCACCGACATTAGAAGGCAAAAAATTTGAATAAAAATACCCAACAAAATACCATCGATAGAGACTCCAAAAAGGGAGGGGGCGTCCCTGAACCTTTAGAAGCACCCACCATTTCCAGGTACTGGCCGCAACCATGACAAAAGACAGAGAAACACCAGCACCCGCATAGAGTGGATCAATCGAGCGGAAGCTTTTTTTAACGTCCTCAAGATCGACACTAAAAAACAACATCGCGAAGAACCCTAAACTGATCAGACATTTTGCCAGCAGGATTACTCGTTTTTTAAATGAAGGCAATTTTCTCATACGCATGCACCGCTACCACAGTTAGAAGATCGAATCCAGCCAGATATGCGCTATGACAATCCCGGTTGTCTTTCATAAAGGGTCGTAGGGCCCGCAGATCAGACCACCGTAAAACGCTGGGAAATTACCAGACGGACTGAAGGGGGTTCTGGTTCCGGGCCGTAAACGGGTCCGGCTACTTTAGGAAATCGCTCGGAAATTACCGAACAGTCTAAGGAAGGTCATCATCGTCTAGGAAACTTATCACTTTTGCATCCTATAGTATGATGGAAAAAAGCTAGTATCCAAAAGGGGAAGTACGCGTAAATCCAAGGGATAGGAGTGAAGAGGGTGAACAGTAAACCAGTGACGGCCATCCAGCGGATATGGTCGGCGGGACCTCGGGCGAAGCGGAAACAACCGGCAACCCCAGCTAGAAAAACAACCAGTCTTCCCCAACCCAGAAGATGGGACCATCTAGTGATATAAAAGAGGTTTGCAAAGCCGAAGGTTTCCAGCAACTTTGCAGGGTCCCCTACCCCTTCCCGATACGCAGTAGCCAATTCGTGGTAATGCCGGAGAGGTTCGAAAAGAAAGGCTTCGGGGTTGATTAGAAAAAAGGGAAGGCAAAAAGTTCCGGTGACGGCACAGGTAATCAAGATGGGTTTTAAGCTTTGACGAAAACCAATCTCCCGCCACCAACCCAGAACTGCAAATGGGAATAGAATCAGGGCCGTTTGACGCGTGGCAAGTGCTAGTCCTAGAAAAAAGGCGGAGCGTATGGGCATAGCACGCAGATAGCAAAAGGCAAAAGCGCAGAGCATAAGCCAAAACGGTTGGGTATGTCCGTTTGCGGTAAAAAAGCTGAAAACAGGAAGCAGGCAAAAGGCTAAGATGACAGCATAATGCCAACGACTAGCCACAGATCGGAGCATGAGGCATACGCATCCCAAGGTGCAAACCAAACCGATCAACCTTAGATCCATCCCCGTAGCAATGGCAGGCAGATAACTCATCCAAAGACCCGGAAAAAATGTCAAAGGCAAAGGCCAGGGAAGATCATACATGCTGTAGGGATACTCTCCGGCAAGAAAGCGTTCTCCGGCCAACTGAATAAGGGGCAGCATGTCTCCATAGTTAGCTTCGACAGGGATTTTAGACATCCAATAAATACGTGGTAATGCCGCCGCGGTAAGCATCGACAGAGAGAGCCACCGCGTAGAACTTATGGATCTTTGTAGTTCTTTGGGTCGAATCAAGAATAATGAAAAAAGAGCCACGAGTAAACCGGTCAATAGCCCATAGGCAAGCCAAGCGGGTTGGACCACAAGACTTACCCGGTAGGGAATAGAAAAAACCAATGCCATTCCCAGCAAAAAAATGCTGTGCAGGGGGAACTTACGATACAACTCCGACAGGTTCATCAAGGAAGAAGTTGCTGATAGAATTCCATATGTTTCTTGGAAATCATATTAATTTCACTGAACTCTAAAATGTGCTTCCTCGCAGCCTCACCATGGGCTTTTCGGAGGTCTGAATCAGTGACATAACTCACAATCCCTTCCGCTAGAGATTCCGTCTTATGGGGCTCTGCCAAAAATCCATTTTCGTTATGTTTGATCATGTCCCCATTCCCCCCGGCTGCGAAGGCAACACAAGGAAGTCCACTGGAACAAGCCTCCATAATCGCATTAGAAAGATTCTCGTAGTAGGATGGGACCAATTGAAAATCTGCAGCCTGATATAATTCCGCCATTTCAGCCTCTTCTTTTAGTACGCCTACATGATGGACCGTCCATGCTCCCTCTCTGCGGGTTCCAGCCTCAGGCGATCCTGCAATGACCAGTTCCGCTTCATCAGAATTAAGCTTTTTCCTGGCCAGCTGCAGGGCCTCCAAGGCCAAGTGCCCCCCCTTATTCCGATCCGAATCAGGATTCATGGCCACAACGAGTAGCAGCGTTTTATTCTGGGGTAAGTTAAACGTCTTACGGGCAACCGCTTGGTTCCCTGGCTTGTACATATCGGTATCAATTCCATTGGGTAGATTATGACAGGGTCGACTTTTAAATAACGAACTTTCCGCCGCACGGCGGGTCAACCATTCGCTGGGCCCAATAATATGCAAATCGAGGCCTTGCCAAGCTTTATGCTTCCGGTTCCAATTAAAGCGACTCAGATCTTTTTCCGATGTGGAACCTAAGGCGGGACAAGCTCCACATTTCTCTTGATATCTTGTACACTCGTTCACGGTGTAATGACATCCCCCAGTAAAAGGCCAGTTGTCGTGCAGGGTCCAAACAATCGGTTTTTTCCAGTGCCTCAGATCCGCAGGTGATACCATTCCACGATTTATCCAATGCAAATGAATTACATCCGGATCCATTTCTTTTACCTTTTTATCTATAGAACCCGGTAGATAGGTATTGCTCCAGTGAGTTATATTCCGTGAAGGATAAACGCCTAAGGAAACGGCGTCTAGCAACGGTAACGTTTCTTTGGTATGTCGATGCAAGAAGCCATCGGCCTCTGAAGTATGGGGATCATCCCCCTTTTTATGCAAGACCCGCATTTCCGAATCCACACCTATCCCACGTAAACCTAAGTGAAGTCTACGCGCGGAGCGGGCCGCCCCTCCATCCCGATCAAAGGTATTTACAATAAGTACTTTCACAAACGCTTCTCCCGAAGCATAGACGCTTTGAGTAGGGCTCTGCGACTTAAGGGAGGTTTCCCGTTTGGCCAGATTCGTTTGTCCATGTAGAGCTTTAGTCGATTCGAAGAATCCCCTTTCATATTCATACAAACATGAAACCACCTTTCCTGCACTTCCCTGGTAAATGCAGGTTCAGGACAAAACGAATCTTTTAGATTTTTAGTTAGTAAAGATTCTAGATGCCCGGCAGCCCGATCCGCATCGTTAGCCTGAACCCGGGCCATGCCTATATCCCGATGTAAGCGGCTATCTTCTTCCGAAAGAGTTACCCCTAACAGAGAAAATTGATTGTGAAGTAGACGACAGGCTTGAACATCCATATTTTCCCAATCGGCACCGGTCATACTTTGAGCATGAACCCGATAATCCAAAAGTACTTCCGGTAGATTTGCGCAAGGGAATCGATGAACCACTCGGGTCCATAATTCATAATCTTCGGTTGGATAAAAGCTACCGTCATAAACTAAGTTTTCTTTTAGAAAAACCTCTTTGCGAAACATCACCGAAGGATGCGAAAACGGACAGTTAAACAGGGTAAACGCTTTGATATCATCCGCGGCTAGCGGGTAACGCTCCTGCTTCTTGTTTTTATCTCCAAAGGGACGCGTCCAAGTTCCGCACATTACTATTTCTGGATGTTCATCCATAAACCCCAGCTGACGGCTCAGGCGGCCTGGCCGTGAGAGGTCATCTGCATCCATCCGTGCAATCAATGGGGCCAAAGCTTGTTGGATTCCCCGATTGAGTGCCCCTGCCAAGCGAAGGCGCTGAGGATTTGTTAACACCCGTAAACGCGGATCCGAACAGCTGTCTAAAATCTCAGAGGTATCGTCGGTTGATCCATCATCCACCACCAATAATTCGAAGTCAGTAAATGTTTGGGTCAACAGGGAATCGAGCGTCTGCTTCAGCGTGGTCCCGCTATTATAGACGGGTAACAAAAAACTTACTCGAGGGTTGCTCATCCCCCCTCTCCGCCCAGCAACTGGCCAAAGAGTTCCTCATGTTTTTTTAACCAAGGCTCCAGATCCAAATGATCCAACACCTGTTGACGGGCCCCCTTGCGGAAAGCCGGATAGTCTGCCCATATTTTTTCTACACCGTTCGCCAAAGAATCGGCACGGGGCGGATGATCCTTTTCATAATCATCCGGACCAGGCACTCCCAAACCACCCCGTTCCCCGATCAACTCGGGCATGCCGCCTGTTGCGGAATAGACCACCGGCAATCCACAGGCCATCGCTTCGACGACCAGGCGTGGACAAGGGTCATTATATTTAGTGTGCAATAGAATGTGGGCACCCCGCATAAGAGCAGGGGCATCCGTTTGCGAGTACGGGGGTATCAGTTCTATTTTATCAGCGATCCCTTTTTGTTCTGCGCAGGATTGTAAAAAGCGTAAGGCTTCAGGTTGAGAGGTCCAAGTGTGTTGACCCGCAATGCGCAAGCGCGCTTCCGGAAGGTTTTTCAAAACCAAAGCGAAGGTCTCCACAGCCGCCTCGACCCGATATTTAAATTGATGCGTACCAGCTAACAATAAGATCGGTCCTCCGGCAGGAATGGAGTTCGCTGGGGAAAACGCTTGGCTATCGACAGGATTATGCAGGATGGAATAAGGTGCCTGCGTTGGACCCAAATATTTTTCTGCACCCTGCTTACAAAATTCTGATTGATACACGACAAAATCTGCAAGCGCATAAATTCGTTTCATGGGAAGGTTGAACTTCTCCCATCCTGGTCCATGCCACCCAGGATAGCCTACACCATTCTGATTAAGCACCACTATCCCACCCGCTTTTTTTGCGGCCTTCGCTTGAATTTCGGCATCGTATGGCAAGGCACTACTGACCAAGTAAAGAAGGTTAGGCGAAATTCTATTTGCAGGAAAACGGGATTTCAAATCCTGCACCTTCACCAATCCACCACTTAATACCTGTCCCTTTTCTGAAATATGCTTATAACCATAGTCGACACATACATCGCCTCTAACATGTCCCTTTTTCCAACGGCGAGGTGAATCCAATCGGCTTTTTTGCCTTAAAACCTTAGCATAAGCATGATCCACCCAACTCATTTAGAGCTCTCCACAAATCCCTGCATGAAAAACGTCCAAAGGGGGTCTAAGCGAGGGTAATGATTTGCCTCGGCACATTTCCGTGCTTCGGAAAGTAAGGGGTGGAGGTTTTCCGAACGTCGGAAAACGGTGAGGAGGCGATCCGCCAAACCTTCGGTGTCCTCCACGGCGGTCATATATCCGTTTTGACCATCTACTACCATATCCATGGCCTGCCCAACCCTTGTAGTGACCAAAGGCACACCACTAGACATGGATTCCAGCACGGCTTTAGGGCCACCCTCCTGGCGGGAAGCTACCAGATAGACATCAAGCGCTTGGTATAATTTACTGATATCGGGATAATGTTTGAAGGAATGATGGGTAAAAGGAATATTTCGTTTCCCGAGCTCAGTCTTGAGATATCCCCTTGCGGGGCCGCTAATTAAAACATGTAATTTCGGAATACTGTCTTTTAACTTGTCTAAGGTCTTCACAAAAACATCTGGGCCTTTGATAAGCTTTGGTTGGTCTCCATCCCCCCACCCTTCGCCATCTTTTTGAAAGGATCCCACCACAAAAGCATCTTCGGGAATACCCAACGACAATCGACTTTCTTTTTTGGATTGAGGGGTTTGCTGTGGAAAGAGATCTACATCAATTCCAATAGGAATCCGATGGACTTTTTCGGGGGCGATCCCTGTTTCTAACAAGATCGTTTCCATCTCCGAGTGACTAACTTGAAGACGTGCTATTTTTGTATGGTGCTTACTAAGTTGCTGGTAGAGTTGGTCAAATTCTTCATGTCCAGTACCTGGTTTACCGTGAAAATATGCGGTCGCAATCCGATGCGGAGAGCTTACCCAGTCATCCGCCAATAAATAAAATTGGCTACCAAAAAAAACGGCCTGATTTTTTGAAAATGATTTCCAAAAGGGGGCTGCGGTTTTGATACCTAGTCGTTTTGCGGCGGCTGAAAGTTCGAGCATATCCCAGTGAATCGACCAGCTTGATCGGTCTTCAACCAGAAAGAGGCGATGATACTCAAGCCAAGGTCGTGTACAGACCGTCAAGGCACTTCGTATAGGGGCCCGAAAACCTTCACTCATCCGGCAGCCCCATAATCTTGCTCACAATTCGTTCGGACGCCTTTCCGTCACCATACGGATTTAGAGCCATAGACATTTTGTTCCATGCCTCTTTGCTGTCTAAAAGATTTCGTACGGCCTTAATAATGGTTTCTTTATTCGTTCCCACCAACTTAGCTGTCCCAGAGTCGATACCCTCCTGACGTTCGGTAGTATCGCGCATAACCAAAACCGGTTTCCCTAAAGAAGGTGCTTCTTCTTGGACGCCTCCTGAGTCGGTCAAAATAAGCGTGCTTTCCGCCATCTGTTTCACAAATTCGGGATAGGTAAGCGGCTCGAGTAACTGAACATTTTTCAGTCCGGAAAGCCGTCGGTTTACGGGCTCCTGTACACAGGGATTTAAATGAACGGGATAGGTGAAATCGCATTCGGGATAGGCCACGGCCAATTCAGCAATTGCGGAACAGATTTGCTCAAATCCTTTACCAAAACTTTCCCTACGATGCCCAGTGATTAAGATTTTTCTACGCTGTGGTTCACTTAAGGATAATTGGCCTTTCGCGAGAAAAAGCGCATCAATTACGGTATTTCCCGTTACACAGATTTGTTGATCCAAAATTCCTGCCGAAAGTAAAGCCTGACGATTTTTTTCGGTGGGTGCCATATGAAGATCCGCGAGTACGGAACTGATGCGTCGATTGATCTCTTCTGGAAACGGAGACCATTTATGATCGGTTCGAAGCCCAGCTTCTACATGGCAAACTCGAATCTTCTGATAAAAAGCAGCAAGCGCGGCAGCCATACTGGTGGTCGTATCACCTTGCACGATCACCCAATCAGGTGAAAATTCATGCAAAATAGGTTCCACTTGCGTAAGGATTTTTCCGGTTAAGTCTCCCAGACTCTGGCCTTTGGTCATGAGGTTCAGATCCCAATCCGCCTTTAGATCAAAAAAGTCCATGACCTGATCCAGCATTTCGCGATGCTGCGCGGTCACGCAGATTTTGCAGTCTACATCTTCTCGTTTAGCAAAAGCGTAATATAGCGGGGCCATTTTGATGGCTTCCGGGCGAGTACCAAAAATTAATAAGATTTTTTTCATTTCACTGTTTTATGCCGATCTTGCGGTCAAAGGTCAAACAAGTCTAGATACCGATCGGCAATAGTCTGAAGCGAAGGCAGGTGCCGTGCCGAGGTGAAGCTATCATAATCGGAACAAAGCTGGTTTAGCTTTTCAGGAATTTCGTCGGCCGAATCATAGCCCAACCCAGCCTTTTGCACGAGTTCGGGATGGCCTCCACTATTGAGATATAGAACAGGCAGTCCACAGGCCATGGCCTCGAGTAGGGAATTTGAGCAGGGATCGTGACGGCTCGCGGTCAGATAGATATCATGGGATCGGAGAAGAGTAGCTAAAGGCTCTGATGCCATAGGTTCAAGATATTGTATGTGTTTCAGGTCGGTTTGAATGCGTCCCACGAACGTGTAATCTACCTGATTAAAATCGAGATGGGTATCCAGCCATCGATAGATCTCCAAACCTTTATTAGGATTATCAGACCAGGAGGCCGAGATAAGTCTACATTTCCGATGTGGATCAAAAATGGAAGCTCCATGAGAATGAAAAATCGAGGGATCTGGGGTATTGCCTATCAAAACCGGATGAACGGCGGAATACCCGAGTTCCTGATGTTTTTCCAAGCTGAAACGAGACTGGACTACCGTATGATGGGCAAACATACGGTTGAACTCAGAGATGAGCCGATCCGTACCGTCATCGAATCCCCGATACGTTTGTAAAGGGCCGTCGATTCGGTGGACACAGGTAACCCTTTTCGCCTTTTTAAGAACTTTGGTTAGCTTTTTAAACTGAAAATTGTACGAGTTGAAAAAGCAATTGGGAGTCGTAGAGTTGAGCTGATTATATTCCAGTCGGAGGCCCCGGGCCTCAAACTCTGAACAGAGTGCCCGCATAAACTGATGTCCCCCACCGGTGGGGGGGGGGGCAAAGTCATGGAAAACGGAAAGATCGAATCCGGCCTCTTTTTTAAACCACGCCATCAGGTGGCCTCCAAACTGTCGAAGATGTATTGAACGAGGGTTTCAGGTCGAAGAACTTGATCACGATATTTTTGAACTTCGGAATTCATGTGTTTCAGTTTTTCCGAGTCCCGGAGGTTTTCGGCAATCTTGTCTGCGCCTTCCGTAAATTCATCAAGAGTGAATGGATGCAGTACACGTGCATGTCGATGGTCCGTATAAGAGGTTGCAGGCAGAAGACTAAGATAATGATCCCCTTCGGTTAACTGAAAGGGCTCGGGAAATTCGGTCAAAGGGGGGGTGTCGACAATAAAGGGGCGCCCCAGCGCCAAGGACTCGGTGGCTTTCCATGGCAACAGCGCATGGGGCAGGGTATTAATCACCAGCATTTTGGATCTCAGAATCGCCCGACGGTATGCACGCTGGCTTAGGTTGGAGCAGATCAACTCCCCGTCTTCGATTTCCTTATTATAGCGTGAAGTAAGGCGCAAGGTGCCGGTTAAGCCTGCGGCCTTTAGGGCTTCTAAGGTATGCACCCGGGCCCAGTAATGCACCCGATTAGAGCTCAATTCCGCTGCCTCAGTTGCGTAAACGCTGGTTTCACCATCGCGCCGCAAATGTTCATAAACCCCAACCACATCACAGACATCTTCTTTCCGCCCCCAGACTCGATCATACATATTGCGCAGCAAAGAAGGTTTCAGGTAATCCGACAAGTATCCAGCAAAGGAAAAAAAGGGACGTATTTTCGATAAAAGAGCCCCCTCCCCACTTTCCGCCAACACGGCCTCTGCCGTTTCACGATGAAAATTGGTTTTAAAATAGAGATCACAGTGCCGTAAAGCAGGTAAATCGATCAAAAACACATGATCGCTCATATCCAACAACAGCAATTTACCATCAAGTTCGACCCAGGCGCTTTCGTGCGTCCGTGGTTCGGTCATTTTTGGCAAAGGCCGAGGCGCATCGGTTCCCACGGCCCCTACCTCTGATTGCAAGGCCTGATACACAAAGCTAAAAAAACCGCCGGAACGGGCCAAGTTGGGTTCATAGAGCTTTACGTGCATGGAAAGGTGAATCAGGGGAATTTGGTTTACAACGAAGGACTCATCACTATAAGTCAGACCTTTAAAGTCAATCAAGCACCTCCCCCTGTATAGTTCTCTTCATGACGCCATCCCCTACAAAAGAAGCCGCGCCCCTTGCATCAGACCGAGTGACGGTTATATGCGCGAATAGTGATTGGTGGAAAATAAATTTCCGGGAATTGATCGAGTACCGCGATCTATTTATGATCATCGTAAAGCGTGATTTGACAGCGGTATACAAACAGACGGTTTTGGGTCCGTTGTGGTTTATCATACAACCCTTGGTTACCACCGTGGTATTTACCATTGTTTTTGGCCGCGTGGCAAAAATTGATGTGGGTAAGGTTCCTCATTTTATTTTCTACATGAGCGGGCTGATCTTTTGGAATTATTTTAATGGGGTGTTAACTCATGCGGCAAACTCGCTGTTGAGTAATGCGAACCTTTTGACTAAAGTATATTTTCCTAGATTAATCATTCCGTTGTCTGGTGTTGTCGTCTACCTTGCGCATTTAGCATTAAATACGCTGGTTTTTATTGCGTTTTACCTTTGGTATTTGAATCAAGGTGCTGGTTTAGAGCCTAATCGGTGGCTTTGGTATATTCCTGTACTTATTTTTCAATGCGCCTTGCTCGGTCTGGGATTCGGATTATGGGTTTCATCATTGACGATTCGATACCGAGATTTGCGGTTTGCCCTACCCTTCATTATGCAGTTGTGGATGTATGCCACGCCGATCATCTTTCAGGCCTCAACTGTGGTGACCCCACTCTACAAAACCATATTCTGGTTAAATCCCATGACCGCAGTGGTTGAATTCGGGCGTCATGCATTCACCGGCCAAGGGATGCTCTATTACCCAGGACTTGCCATGAGCTGGGGGGTTACCTTTGCAGTCCTGATCTCAGGACTTTTTCTCTTTAACCGTATGCAACGAACCTTTGTGGATACGATATGAGCCAGCCCATCCTACAGGTCAACGAGTTATCCAAATGCTATCAACTAGGCATGATTAGTAGGCATACCCTCGTAGAAGAGGTTGAGCATTTTTTCAGAAAGTTCTATAAATCAACGGGTAGCCACGTGGCCTCAGCTGAAAAAGAATTTTGGGCGTTAAAAAACGTCTCGTTTGATGTTCATGCGGGCGAAGTTCTGGGAATCGTCGGCGGGAACGGTGCAGGGAAATCGACCTTACTTAAAATTTTAAGTCGGATCACGGAACCGACATCCGGTACGGTAAGCATTCGGGGGCGGGTGGGTTCTTTACTAGAGGTGGGGACAGGCTTTCATCCCGAACTCACCGGTCGCGAAAATGTGTATATGAACGGTACGCTATTAGGGATGAAAAAACGGGAAGTTACCGAAAAATTTGATGAAATTGTGGCTTTTTCAGGGGTGGAGAAATTCATCGATACTCCTGTAAAACGCTATTCAAGCGGGATGTATGTTCGATTAGCCTTTGCGGTTGCGGCACATCTGGAACCCGAAGTTTTGATTGTAGATGAAGTCCTTGCGGTGGGGGATACCGAATTTCAAAAAAAATGTATGGGGAAAATGGACGCCGTAGCCAAAGAGGGTCGCACCGTTCTATTTGTTAGCCATAATATGGGAGTTTTATCACAACTCTGCACTCGAGGTATACTTTTAGAAAAGGGTCAGGTGGTTAGCCAAGGGTCGATCTCCTCTGTTATTGAGACGTATTTGGATGCTCGCAACGGAGGAAATGACGGTGCGTACAAACGAGCGGCGAATGCGGAATCGACTGAAGACCCCCATATCCTCTCCGTACAACTATTAAATCGCGATGGAGAACCACGTAGCGAAGTGAGTGTTCAAGAACCCTATCGATTTCGAATACGGTTTCGAGATATGAATAAACGCGAAGGACTGTGGATATCTTTATCTATCAAAGATAGTTTTGACCGTAGATTATGTACAACCGAGAAGGACTGCAGCCTCTTATCGACAAGTGACCCTTATGAAATTGATATCGAGTTCCCTGGAAAAAATCTTTTGCCCGGAACCTATCACCTCATGATTTCACTTACCATTCCCAAGCGCAACCTCTACGAATTACTACCTTCCGCATTCAGATTTCATATCGCAGATACCGGAAACGAATTCAGCAAATATGAAGGGCAGGATATGGGCGTTTTTCATGTTGAAACTACAATGAGAGATGTCTCCAATGTTTGAGTCACTTGTTCAAAGAATTAGAGATGTCAAAGACTTTAAAAATGAGCAGAGAGAAACTCAAACCTATTTTAAGAAATCAGTAGAACATGAATTACGAGGGTCTGATTTTTTTACTTACGGAGTCAGCGTAGCCAAACGTATTCATAAATCAGATCCGAAATTAGCACGGCCTCTATTTTCCGTACCCGTTGATACCACGCGTTTTTTCGAATTTGATTATGCCAGGCGAATGTTAAAACCATTCGAATCATCTAAAGCTGCCTTTTTGGATGTAAGCTCCCCTTTCCTCTTTTCGTTTTGGGTAGCCGAACACTTCGCAAACAGTTCAGTGCAAATGGTAAACCCTGATTCGAAAGACCTTCAGGCTGTAAAAAAACGTATGACGACTGCGGAAATTCCTCGACTGAAGGTGGAGGAAGCCACCGTAAAGGATCTACAAAAAAATCCGGAGGCCTCCTTTGATGCCGTGTGGTCGCTCTCGGTTGTGGAGCATATTTACGGAGAGGAGATCGATGATTCCTCCAGCCTTAAAATAATGTGGGCGCAATTAAAACCGGGAGGGTTGTTAATCCTCACGGTCCCGACAGATAAAACGTTTTGGGAAGAGTACCGGTCAGAAGATACTTATGGACAAATTGCTCAGCATGGAAATGAACCGGTCTTCTTCCAGCGTTTTTATGATGAAGCCTCTATTCGAAATCGGCTTATTGAGCCTTTAGGCGTAGAACCCGAATCTATCGAATGGTTTGGTGGCAAACAGGTCGGCGTTTTTCATGATATGATTGAAGGACGCCTATCAGGTAAAAGAGCTCTGGGCCCCTCTCACATGTTAGATATGGCTACCTCCTATGAGACATTCCCAACATTTGATTCCATGCCTGGAGAAGGCGTCTGCGGATTATGTTTCCGCAAACCCAGTAAGGAGGCCGCGATATGAACATACTCTGGGATGGGCTCATTCAAAAAACTAGGCCTACAGGTGGGGTTTCCCGTTACTGCGCCGAGGCCATGCACTATCTGGCAAATCAGCCGGATGTTAACGTTATGGCAGCTTGCCCAACTGGAGCCCCGGCGTTTTCCGCTCAGGCTCAGAATTTACAGCAAATCACTCTTCGAAAACCAGACCGGCTGAATCGCTTTCGCTTATCACGATTCAAACCAGACATTTTCCAATCCTCCTACTACGGGCCGTCACTTCATCACGGAGCACCGGTTGTTCAGTTTGCCTATGATTTTATAGATGCCAGATTCCCTGTCTTTAAAGCAAATTACTCAGGCTTTGCATCCCATCAGAAAAAAGTGCTGGAATGCGCAGATCAGGTAGTCGCGATTTCAGAGAGCACAGCCAACGATGTCTGTACCTACACGAAAACACCTGATTCCAAAATTTCGATTGTTTATCCGGCACTAAATAGTAGTTTTACATCCCCCTTGTTAGATTCAGAACAAAAACAAGTTGTTCGAAAACAATTTACTCATGGAAAACCTTACTGGTTATGGGTGGGACCCACTGAAGGATATAAAAACTTCCGAACCTTTTTAAAAGCGTTTGCGCAGACCGCTCAAAAAAATGATCTGCAACTGGTCTTGGTCGGGGGGATTCAAGATAAGCCAAATCCAGACCTTGTGGATATCCTTCTGAATGGGAGGGTTCTCGACCGAGTCCACTCCTTGGGAAAGGTATCGGATGATAGATTACGTAAACTCTACAATGCGTCCACCGCTCTAGTTCAGAGCTCGCTATGGGAAGGGTTTGGAATTCCACTTGTAGAGGCTCTGTGCTCAGGAACCTCGCTCGTGCTCTCAGATATTCCCGTGTTCCACGAAGTAGCTGGAGAGGCTGCTCATTACGCAGATCCTTATTCCGTCGACTCTTGGGTTGATGCCCTGAGTCGTGCAGAGAGTACGTCCCTTTCTGAAGAGGAGCGTCTCAGACGTAAAGCCGATACCGAAGCTCGGTTTTCCGCATCCAAGACCTTTCCAGAGCTGATGAACGTGTATCAAAGTCTTTAAGAGTAAGAAATGAAGTTATCCATTATAACAGTCAATTTAAACCATAGGAAGGGACTCGAAAAAACTCGAGAATCCATTGCCTCTCAGACCTGGATCGAATACGAATGGATCGTAGTGGATGGAGGAAGTACAGATGGGAGTAAAGAGGTATTTAACGCGGAAGGTCTACAACCCAAGCACCTTCTCTCAGAGCCGGATGAAGGCCTTTATGATGCCATGAACAAAGGGTTGAGGCTTGCGAAGGGGGAGTACCTTCAGTTTTTGAATAGTGGAGATATCTTTGAAAATCCCACTATTCTGGAAACAGTTCTCGGAAGTTCTTCTCATGAAGAGGACTTAATTTACGGGGATTATAGCCGACTAGATTCCGAAGGAAAACAGACTTATATTCAGTCGCCAGACGAGCTTTCTCTTTCGTTGTTTTTCCGAAAAGGACTTTGCCACCAAAGCGTGTTTTTCAAGAAAGAGTTTCTCGAAACCGTAGGGGAATATGACACGCGTTACCGGATCGCTGCAGATTGGGAGTTGATGGTTAGATCTCTCAATATGGGAGCGAGCTCCCGTCGGATTCCTCTATCTATTGTTCACTTCGAAAGAGGTGGACTAAGTGATCAACACGAAACCACCTCTTTAGCAGAACGCGAAATGTTGTTTAAAGACCTTTTAGCCCCAGCGGTTTTAAAAGATGCTCAAGAGGTAGTTCGTTTACAGGAGCAGAATTTTAAACTCCAAGAAACCGAACGTTGGTTAGAGAGTGCCCAGAAAAGAAGTTGGTTTCGAAATATGAGCATGGTGTCCCTTTGGTCCGTGAGAAAATGGCGAGGGAAACTTTTCACGTCCCAGCGTAATGATGCGTCATGAAGTTACTTCTCATTAGCGCAGGCTTATGCGATAAACGAACTGGCGGTATCCCCATCTATGTAAATGACCTTTTACTGTCAGTAATCAAAAAAGATATTCAGGTGACCTATCTTGACGTTACGGGCCAGGATCCCTCAAGCTCGGAAGCTTACTACACATCGGTTCATAAACCTGAAGGCTATGAACATGTCACATTCTACAATACGGGTCAGGCTATCGATTTCGGTAACGGCACCCTAGAACCCCTCTCCCAAGTGGCAGACCCTGATGGAACGTTCACCCAACTACTCAGTCAATGGTTAGAAGGCTGTTCTTTTGATCTTGCTCACATTCATGAATTCATTGGCTTTCCAATAGCCGCTTTCCAAAGCTTTCGCGAGAGAGGGATTCGTCTACTAGCCACCCTGCACGATTACTATACGCTTTGCCCCACGATAAAACTCGATTTGCCCCATCAGGAGGCATGCAACCTGTCCGAACAAGATCTTCGCTGTAAAGCTTGCTGCCGCAAAGGGGAGCACTTGAAATTATCTTATCTAGAACAACAGATCCAAAAATTGATACAGATTAAGGGTCTTTCATGGATTCCGGGAATTATGGGGGCTAAAATAGTTCGCGGAGGTCAAACGGTACTTTCCCTGGGAGTTAAAGCACAGGCTTACCGAGACCGCCGAAGGCTCTTTATCCAACATCTTTCCCAGTTTGATCACTTAATGGCGAACTCCGTATCCACCTTAGAGGTTTTTAAATCCATCACCTCTCTACCTAATTTACGTCATGACCCAAGCTTCACCTGTAAATCTATTCACACGTCTCCTCCGGAGTCGCCCAAAGTGCGTAAAGCTACAGCCCAGCCATTAAGAATATTACTGCTGAACATCAAACGTCCCCAAAAGGGATTAACCTTCATAAAAACCGTTTTAGAAATTCTACCCCCAGAGACGGCTAAAAAAATACAGGTTCATCTATGGGGATCTTCGATTATTACCCATTCCAGCGTGGTAAACCATCCCTCGTATACCCACGAAGATTTAGATGCTATATGTCAACAAGCCGACATCGGTTGCACACCATCCATGTGGCGTGAAACGTTTGGTTTTTCATGCGCTGAAATGCTTTCAAGAGGTCTTCCCGTGCTCTGCCCTAATCACGGCGCAATTAGAGAACATATCCAAAACGGCAAAGACGGTATGCTTTTTGATCATAACGATCCTGAAGCCTTTGTTGAACTCTTAGAGACTTTGCTTCAAAACCCCGCACTGATAATACAATTACAAGAGGGGGCCGAAATGGCGTGGCGTAAGTTTCCTAAATGGGAAACGCATGTTGATCTAGTCTCAGACCACTATCGGGATCTGGTCTAAAAAGAACAGACCAGCCTCGCCATTCGAGGTCTATCCAGACTAGCCATCCCTAATAGCAATGAGTCTATATTCATAATGTATTTCTGGGGATAATTATTATTCAAAGCTTAGTCTTGTAATCAGACCAATACATTTTAGGGGTTTAATATCAATTATGAATAAACTTAAAGACCCCCATAGAAGCATTTTGCAACGCGCAATAGAATACCCAGGTCACCTGAAAAATTGGTGGGTTTGGAAAACTGGATTTTGCAGACGTCTCCGAAAAATTGAACCCGTTTTCATTTTTCAAATGGGAAAAGTTGCCTCCAAGTCCATTCAAAAATCTTTAGAAAAGGCTTATCCAGGGGGGGTGATTCACGGTCACGACTTCAGTTTAAGTTATCGCCAAGGCGAAGTTCAAGAGCTTTATCGCTATTGGCATGGAAAAAACCCTCCGGAAAGAATGCTCCTTGTTTCCTTAGTCAGAAACCCAGTAGACCGAAATGTGTCGGCCTTCTTTGAAAATTTTGAAACCTGTACAGGCATAAATCCCGAAAATTTCACTTGGGATGCTGAAGAAATCTTATCCCTTTTCTTGGAAAAAAATTATCATCAGACTCCTGAAAATTGGTTTGATCATAATACAAAGAAACTATTTGGTGTAGACGTATATACTAAACCTTTTCCGGATGAAGGAGCCGTATGCATTGAGCACCCAAAGACGCCTATGTTGGTGATGCGTATGGAATCCTCAGACGAAGTGAAAATCCGAGCTCTCAGTAACTACCTTTCAATAGGCCCCTTCCCCATTGAACGATATAATGATTCCTCAACCAGAGACTTTGGTTCGCTCTATAAGCGCTTTAAAGAAGAAGTAAAACTTCCTCGATCTTACGTGGAGGAACAAGTTTCTACTAAATATTTTAAACATTTTTATCCTGGGAAAGAACAAGCAACCTTCGAAAAGTGGTGTTCACCTACGTGAAGTGGGCATAAGAACTTTGTCATAAGATAGAGGGTAGCATCCAATAGGTTAACTAGCTAATTTTCTAATACGATTCACCTACTCTAATGACTAAAGGCAATAAAGTTCTTATTTTACTACCTGTCTATAAAGACAGCTTAAGCCTAATAGAACTCGTGAGTCTGGCAAGGTGTATGGAAATCCTTGGGAGGCATGAGATTTGTGTCGTTGCCCCAGAAAATCTTGACTTACCTTCAGAGGTCTCTTCACTAAGGTGTGAAAGATTTAACACCCACTACTTTTCAGGAACCGAAGCCTATAACTCACTGATGCTCTCAACGGGTTTTTATAAACGGTTCTTGGAATATGAATACCTACTCATTCATCAACTAGATGTTTTTATTTTCAAGGACACACTTCTTGAATGGTGTTCGAAGTCGTATTCTTATGTTGGAGCGCCTTGGGAGCAAGGTTCCTGGTGGAACGAAAAAGATATTCGTCAAGGTCTACCCTTCTGGATCCGAAGCAGACTGTTTTCCTTTCTGCCACCACTAGAGTCACAAGTTGGTAATGGTGGCCTATCATTAAGGAAAACGAAACACATGTACTATGCGGCAAAACTCCTCAAAAGGACGCTGAAGGCATGGGGTGGACGAAATGAAGATAGTTTCTTCAGTATTGCGGTTCCAGAATGCTGGTGGTGGTCGGCGTATTCCACCCCATCCGCTAAGCAAGCCCGCAATTTTTCTATAGAAGAAAACCCCAGTGACTCCGTTGACCTTCTCAACGGTGAACTACCTTTGGGTTGTCATGCATGGGATAAACATGAGCCAGAGTTTTGGCACCCGATCTTTGAAAATTTTGGCTATTCCTTTGACCTAGAAGAAATAAAAAAAGGTTCGGATGCTTGGCAAATGAACAGGAAGAATAAGAGAAATCCGGTAGCCATTCATGATGACAACTAAACCCGTCACCTATATTTTTTCGAAAAATCGACTGACCGGCTTTGCGGATGCACTAGCTGGTAATGAACCCACTGAGTTTTTTTATGGAGCTGTAGAACTAACGCAAGCGGGTTTAAATATTCAGGTCATCGAAGCGCCTACGGATATAGAGCCTCATTGGCCAGCGGCCGCTTTGAATTTCATTGGCCCTAATGGACCGGTTAAATTAGATGGATGCGTTATGCAAGCCACCTACAACCACTTAGCTCTTATAAGGAAGAGTGCTGCAGTTGTGGGAACCACAGGTGCCCATGCCTTTGCTTTGGCTTTGTTAAAAAAACTCCATTTTCACAAAACGCCTATCATCGGTATCCAATGCGGATTACTCAATCATCCAATAAATTTCAGTAGGCGTATGACGACCTCGTCGCTTATGAAAGCTATGGAAAATATTTTGTATGGTGAGGGCGAACTAAACTTGATGCGGACCACCTATCCAGGATGCGAAAAACACCTAAGCGTAAATCAATTTGGTGTAGATACCTCTTTTTGGGTGCCTAGAGAAACAACGAGTGAAGACTACATTCTTTCAATAGGCAATGATAGTTGTCGCGATTACGAAATCCTTATGGACGCCGCCCGACAGATAAATTCAAAATTTGTCGTCATAACAAACCAAGATCTAAACGATCCACCATCAAATGTAGAACACATCAAAGGCTCTCTAACTAAGGGGTTGTCAAACAGGGAACTGCGCGAGCTTTACCGTAATGCCAGCATGGTAGTCGTTCCTCTAAAAGAGACCTATCAACCATCCGGACAAAGTGTAACTCTGCAAGCCATGGCATGCGGAAAATCGGTTATTCTCAGCGCAACCAAAGGGCTCTGGTGCCCGAAAACTCTTATCAATAATGAAACCGTTGTTTTGACCCCACCTCAAGACACAAATTCTCTTATCAAAAAAATCGAATTACTCATCGCTGATAAGAAAAAAAGACAATCTATTGGCGCGGCGGCAAGAAACGTTGTTAAAATACATGGGAATATTTCTTCATTTTCTAAAAGGCTAAAAGAATGTATGAACGAACGTTGAAATTATGTATGGACGGATTTAACCCACAACAAAAAACAGAATTCCATATTAGTCAAAAATGAGCTCACCTAATCCACCTCTTAAAGCCCCTATTATTTATGTTAAGATGCCCAAGTGTGCGGGATCTTCTCTACAAAATCTTTTAGTTGAAAAAGATAGGCTATATGAAATCCAAGATCCGAGCTTTGTAGAACTAGAAACCTTAATTCGAGAGAGCAAACAACGGGTTATACAAGTTCGCCATGCAAACCTTGCCTGTATTGAAAAACGATTCCCTGAATGGACACATTCCGCCTGGATATTCGCCATCGTGCGAAACCCTCGATCAAGATTTGTGTCGGGGTGGAGGTACTGTGAAACTACCCGTTGGCGATCCTTCAGCTCGGTAGTAAAATCACCACCCCGTAGAGAAGATAACGAACAAGATTGGCATCACATGACAAAACCACTTTTAGATTTCGCCCTAAATGAGAAACAGGAGTTTCTTATCGATCACGTAGTGAAATTTGAAAATTTGCAAGAGGATCTAAAACCGGTTTTTGAAAAAATTGGCTTTCCTGAAATGACGCTTCCTCATGTAAACAAAACTAAACATGCTGATTTCCGCCTCTATTACAGTAAAAAAAACTGGAATCGGGTTGGCGAAATATTTGCTAAAGATCTAGCTCTTTTCGGATACGAAGAAGAGGCCCCAAAACAAACCCCTGCTGCATATAGTGAGCGCGTCCGAGTTCATATTGAAATTTTGTGGAATTGGTTTTTACGAAAAACCACTCGTCAGTCTTGAACCGAAAGCTTTGGGGCTGGACTCGAAATAATCTTCAATGCTCGTACCTGCTGATTGACAAACCAAGATAGTAAATTTTTCTGTAGGATGTTGAGTCCACTGGTTTGCAGGTTTCCGCAAAAGGCAGTGACCCATTCCGTTTCCATTACCGTTGCATCCATTTCATTTTCCAAGCGAACTTCGAAATCGTGCATGTGGGCCGCTCCGTAAAAAACCGCTATGGTTTGGCCGGGTTGAATGCGTTCGAGCTGATCATGAATATCCTTCATGACTTGAATATTTCGTCCTTCGATCAGGACTGACATCAAGGTTCTCATTTCTTCAGGTAAACCCGGATATTGGGATACATTTCCGGTTATAGACCCCAGAATTTTTACAAAACTCCAGCGCATTCCCTTGCTCCATCCTGGACGACCTTCCAAAAAATCTAACACCGCAGCCGCCACTTGGCCGCTCACCGAGGTCTGTTCCATACTCTCCAATAAGTCTTCCATTTGTGCTTGGGCCGCTGGGGCTGAATCCGGCATCTCTTCACCTTCGAACAGGGCCATCAACTGCTCGCTGGATAAATCGCTATTGATAAAATGGTCACGACTGTAATCGATGTGATGCAATTGAAAGACCAAGCCAAGAGCTCTGGCTAAATTCACCTGTAGCGAAGAACGCTCCGGAGATTGTTGTTTCATGGCCATTTTGAATTCAGGGCGATTCCCGTCCACACCTTCAAAGAGGACCACATCTGCTTCATCTAAAATTTCCTGAAGCGTTTGGTAATAGCTTTCCGTACCCACATGAGAAACCCCAACCAGCAGAACGGTTTTAGAATCTGCTTCCGGTATGGAATAGCGGCGAAGCGCCACCTGCAAACAATCAGAACCTAACGATCCCTTTTCGATTCGAAGGAAAGCTTCGTCACGTGCAAAGGACGAGACAACGAGTCCACAAAGTAGAATGGAAAGCGGAATCCGCATCAAGGAAGTTTGGGGAATTTATTAAAATCGGGCTTACGTTTTTCGTTGAAGGCATTTCGGCCTTCCTGCCCTTCCTCGCTCATGTAAAAGAGTAAGGTTGCGTTGCCTGCTAGTTCCTGCAATCCGGCTTGCCCGTCGCAATCTGCATTCAAAGCCGATTTCAAACAACGGAGAGCCATCGGGCTATTCTGCAACATTTCTTGGCACCATTTCACGGTCTCAGTTTCCAGGTCCGCTAGTGGTACCACCGTATTCACCAAACCCATATCTAGAGCTTGTTGCGCATCATATTGACGGCATAAAAACCAAATTTCACGGGCTTTTTTCTGCCCCACGATTCGGGCCATGTAACTCGCACCATAGCCCCCATCGAAGGAACCAACTTTGGGACCGGTCTGACCAAAGCGCGCATTGTCTGCCGCAATGGTGAGATCACAGATCATGTGTAACACATGCCCCCCTCCGATGGCATATCCGGCCACCATGGCCACCACCGGCTTTGGGCAGACCCGAATATCCCGTTGAAAATCCAAGACGTTCAAGCGATGCATTCCATCCGCATCTTTGTAGCCACTGTCCCCTCGAATTTTCTGATCACCACCCGAACAAAACGCTAGGTCCCCTGCCCCAGTCAAAATAATCACCCCCACCTCTAAATCATCTCGAGCATCATTCATGGCGTGGCGCATCTCATGCACAGTTTGAGGGCGAAACGCATTACGTACCTGCGGCCGGTTAATGGTGATTTTGGCCATTCCCTCTGCTTTCACATAGAGAATGTCTTCATAGTCACCGGAGGTTTTCCAATCTGGGATGTTTGTCATAAATACGTGTTCCTAAAGTTAAAAAGGGACCTCACCCTAAACCAGAATAGCAAATCGGGCAAGCAAAGGAGTGAAGGCATCTTTAAGGGGAGCGGTAAAGATCTTTAACCATCAAATATCCAACCCTGCCCCATTAATACGTAACCACTCTTTACGCTCACGGTAATTAGGCATAACCTTATCTACTTCGTTCCAAAATGCTTCTGTATGGTCACGGTAGTGCATATGACACAACTCATGAACGATGATGTAGTCGATCACCGTTTGCGGTGCCATCATACACTTCCAGTGAAAAGCTATTTTTCCTTTTGAAGTACAGCTGGCCCAGCGATGCCCAAGCTCACGAACTCTAATGCCAGCAAATGACACACCTACTTTGGGAGCATAATAATCCACACGGGAAGGTATCCGCTCCAATCCCTTTTGGCTGTAATATGCTTGGAAAGTAACTTTTGCAGATTCGATTTCCCCGCTCTCAACTAAATCCCGTCGAAGCTGAAACCGTCCATTTTTAAGCAATAAAGGTTCTGTTTGATCGTTCACTAACAAAAGCCGATATGCACGACCCAAGTAAAGGAAGCCCTCCCCGTTTCGGTATTCACGCAAAACCCGAGTCGCATTTAAATCCCGCCATTCTGCAAGCGCACGGTAGATCCAAAAATTTCTTGATTCTACAATTTTCGAAAGGTCTTCATCATCGGTCCAACTCGGAGCCCGAACAATGACGGTCCCGTCCCGTTCGATAACGATATCGACGGTTTTACGCTCACTACGCGCTACTTCATATCTGAAGTCAGATTTCCGTAAAAGGGTCGCCGCACTCACTGCATTATATCCTTATGTCGATTCTCGGCTAATTTAACGATTTCAACCGCCAAACGCTCGTGTTGCTGCATCAATTCAGGAATATCTGTAAGTAGAATCTCGGTATCAATATCTCCACGCAGTTTTTTCACCTCAGTGGGCTTTTTCCAAAAATCAAGCACGTGAATTGACTCCTGCAAAAGCGTAATAATGTGCAACATGAGCTTTTGCAATACCTCATTATTATCCGGCGTTACAATAGCATCTCCGAAAGTGCTTTTTACAATGAGATCATAAAAAACGGTAGCCTCTTTCGTTAACCCATCATAGCCTTCTACCCTTCCGACGAGTACTTCCTTACGCAATCCCTCCATATCCAGTGACAATTGTTTCCAATTTTCACGGTGCTTGGCGAGTAACTCCTCCAACTTCTCTGACAAACTTCCGTAGAAGACAGGATCCTCCTCAAGATGAACGGTAATATGTTTGCGAATCGCGTGTTCCATCTCGCTGGCTTTCGCTTCATCATTTCCCTGAGCGTGCTCATCAACCTTGCCAATAAAATCTTCGGAATAGAGTTCTACAGGCGGAATTTTCGGATTGATGCCTAAATCAATAAGGTGCTCGTTGATGAGTGCTTTTACTTTTGCACCAGCATCAGCAATATCGAGCGAATCGTCTTTATAACACTCTTTAACCATTCGCAACAAATAGCCGAAACGACGCGCAGGGCCACGATAGGGATGAGCTGACGAATGTGGGAGAATCAGATTGAGGCTCTGCAGAAATTTTTTGAAATATACCTCAAAGTCTGCGCGTAGCTTAATGCCTTTCAATGCACGAACGGCTGCATGCATCACCGATACTTCATGCTCAGGACTTGAAAGCTCACCCCTCACAAAGCCTTCGATATCGCCGATTCCCGCTTCCTGAAAATGCTGGACCAAACGTCGGTAACGTTCTTCCAAAATGGGCAATTCCGTCATTCTATTCTTAAGGCCAGCAGTTAAATCATAAACATCCTCATCTGAATAAATCGAGAGTGCTTCACGCAGATGATTTGCCAAACCAATATAATCCACAATGAAACCCCGATGTTTTCCATACGAGACACGATTCACCCGGGCAATCGCTTGGAGTAGACTGTGTTCGGTCAATTTTTTGTCAATATACATCACTTGCTCAACTGGGGCATCAAAGCCTGTCAGCAACATATCGCACACAATAAGAAAGGCGATACCCGTTAATTCTTGATCAGGATCTTCAAAATCAAAGGGTTTGCAAAAATTATCTTTGGCATTCCATCGTTTTGCTTCACGCCTTGCCTCGGTGATGGCAGCAGGTTCGTTGGTGGGATCGCCGGAAATAATCACGGCGGCCTTCAGGAAACGGATTTTATTCATCAGCCCAAAGTCCGCTTTCTCGTTCGCCATTTCGCGAAGTATCCGGTCTTCTAATGCTTGGCGGATAGCTTTTTGATATCTTAGCGCAGCCAATTTTGAGTGGCAGACCACCTGAGCCTTAAAACCATCAGGTAAAATATTATCGATATAATGATCCACTAAATCCGTTGAAATCGCCTGAATCCGATTTTCCGCTTCCATGATGTCACCACTGGCACCATATTTCTTCTTGATAGCCAGAATCTCCTCTGGACGTCTCTCCTTGAACAAATCTTCAAATTTTTTATCAAATCCGGATTTGTCATTGATCGCAGTATCAGCAGTGCGGCCTTCATAGAGAATCTGTAACGTAGCGCCATCCTTCACCGCATCCATCAATTTGTAAGTATCAATATAATCACCAAAACGCTTGGTCGTTCGATGCTCCCCATGCCGTTCCGTTTTCAGCGGTGTCCCCGTAAATGCGATACGGGTGGCGCCGGGGAAAGCTTCAAAAATATTATCCCCCAAGTCAGATCCCTGCGTCCGATGCGCCTCGTCGATCATCAACAAAATTCGCTCAGACGGATTGATCACCCCAAAACATCCTCCGGGCGGAATCGCTCGATATGGCGCCAAGGCTTCGGCCACTCTTCCAGGTAAAACCTCAGCTCGCTCCTGAAATTTATGCGCCATCACCATATTGATATCCGACGCCTCCGTCGCTAGGTGGGATCGCAATTGCTCTGTACTCTCGATCACATGTACCTTACCGCCAATCAATTTTGCAGTACGGGCGAGTTGCTCCTCTAAGTCGACCCGATCATTTACCAATACAATTTTAAAATCCTCCAAGTCCCCTGATGATCGCAACATCCTCGCCACGAAAACCATGGTCAATGATTTGCCGGAACCCTGAGTATGCCAGATCACCCCGGAACGTTCCATGGAGTTTTCACCCGTGCGAATACGCTCGATAATCCGCCGGGCCGCGCGATATTGTTGATACCGACAAATCACCTTAATCCGCTTCCCAGCATCGGTATCCATAAACACCGTACAGGTACGTATAACATCCACTAGAGTCGCAGGTGCAAGCAGCCCTTGAATCAGCTTCTCCTGCTCACGTTCCACCCCGAGTGGAGCCTTGAAAATGGCATTTTCCTCCGGCCAGATATCTTTCCATGCATAAAAGTGCTCATGACCCGACGTCACCGTGCCAAACTCACAACCCACGCCACAAGTACGGATCAGCAACAGGTTGGAATGGAAAAGCCGCGGCTCTCCCTCACGTAAACCCGCAGCCTTGGTTTCTGGCCGGCCGTCCCGATAGCGAAGCAATTGCTCGAAGGCCGCATACATCGGATTTGCACTGTTCGCATCACCAATTTTCGCCTCAACCACCACCAACGGAATCCCATTCACAAACAAAACAATATCAGGAATGATAAAACTTTTCACGCAACCCGGCGTATCCACCCGAAATTGATTGATCGCATGGAAATGATTCCGCTCTGGATGCTCAAAATCGATAAGCCGCACCACCGGATCCGCCTCGCCCGTCACTTCATTGATATCGACTTGTGCTTTCAGAAACAGGCTGTGAATGGCCTCATTCGCTTCCAGTAAGGTTCGGCTCGGTTGACGCAAAATCTGGTCCCGCAAATCATCCAACTGACGGCCTGTAAGCCAAGGCTGGCCGTCATCCAGCAAATTAGTTTCCCGCACTGCTTCACGAAAAACATCCGGCAAGATCCACTCACGGAAGGAAGAGCGCAAAGATTCACCCGGGTCGCTGGGAATAAAACCCTGACCCTGATCGATCACCGTCCAGCCTAAATCGGCCAACTGATCTAAAAACGGTTTTTCAACATGTAAATATTCACTCATGGTTCAAATCTGATCATATAAGAATGTGATCTGGGTTAAATAATAGCCAGTAACTCCTCAGCTAAAGTGACGCATTGTTGTCGGATGCGCAAGGCTTCTTCGCGATGTTCAGGGCTCATATGCAAATTATTCAGCCGAAAAGCAGCACAGGCCATCGGGCCCTCAGCATCCTCAGTCAGGAAATATGATTCTAGCGCTGAACGCGCACCCGCAATCCCCCGATTATTGCAAGCCTTCTCCTCACGGAAGGCCTGAACCACTTTTATAACGCCCGCCCGATGGTTTTGGACCAAATACAAAATATCATGCGCATCTTTCCCTGCCCTTCTCCCAGTTGGCCCACCAAATGCATTTAACTTTAAGACCAAAAGCGGCCCCGGCCCTGCAACTCGGATCGACTCCGAACAAGCTGCTCCCAAAAGATTTAGCCCCTCAAGATGAATATACTCTGCCTTATCAAGGGCCCGAGAGATTCCAGGAATCACTGCAACTGGCAAGCTATCATCTACTATAACAGATGACATTTCCGTCTCCCCATCCGTCAACAAATCCACAAACAACTCCAGACGATTTACTTGGCGAACAAAACGTTGTCCCTGCCAGTCAAAGCCTTGCGATTGCAGCGACTCTCGTAACGAAGAATACAATCGACTATCCACACCCATATGAATCCCCAGATCTACATCCATCGTCACTGGTCCAGGAAGCGAACCTTGAGGCGGACGCGTCACCAATTTCACCGCCAAACCACCCACTAAGACCAACTCTTCGTGAAAACGACTCAAACTACCCCAAACCGTCAACAGGGCCTGCTCCGCCAACCCGGTTCCTTCGCTCGGGTACTGAACATAGGTATTAAATTTCGCCAAGACCGAATCCCTCCCACTCTCTTAATGCTCGGGCAGCTTCCGGGCCTCGATTTCCCATAGAAATCAAATCCAAATAAATCTGCACATCACACACTAAAGGAAACCCGTCAGCTTTCTGTTTATATTGAAATACTCCCTCGTCCTCAGCCACCAATAATTGAAGATTCCCCCCGGAGGAAACGCGACGCCCCAGATCAAACCATTCTAAAACGGAGGAAGGCACGTAGAGAGAAACAATGGGTGGAGTAGTCGTCGGACGCCGAAGCCAAGCCGCAAACCATTGCGTGAAAGCAAACTTTTGCCCATCCAGGGCATCGCGTACAGAAGATGCAATGCGAACCGGATCAGCCTCTAATACCGAATATTCCACAATCATCACTCGTTTACGGAAATTATCCTCCTTTTGCCAGTCATCCAAAAGTCGTTCTTTATCTTTAAGATAATAGAAAGCAGCACCACTTCGCCCACCCAAACCCTTCTTCTCTACATAACCTTGATCAACCAATGCTTGAAGAATCCGGGAAACATATCCTCTGGAAATTCCCGAGTCTTGTTCTAATTCATTCTGCTTCCATAAACGTAGACGATCCCCTTGAGCCTCTTCCCGCAAATCACCCGATATCCATAACCTACGGTAATCTGCCAAAAACAAACGAATAATTCGTGATGCCTTATTTGAAAAAAGGGCCTCTTCCCTCCGAACAGCATTAAACTCAGGAAATCGTTGTTGCTCACGAGGATCCCAATCAATCAAAATAGTTCCCAGTTCTAAATACAACCGGCCATTCAAATCTGCATGGTTTGCCCCCAGTACATCTCGATACACTTTCGCAGTACGGTCAGTAATGGTTGGTGAAAGAATAAGCGTATTCCTATCCAAGAATTCGTGATTTTCCCAGCCTCTGACTGATATCGGAGATTCTGACCATAGAATGGGTAACAAGTACTTCTCCCCACCCTTGAACTCTAATCGTAATTCGAGTTCATTTCCTCCATATATTCCTAATCTAAATTTTAATTCAGGAGGCGCTCTTTCTGAGAGAGCACGCTCTAAATTTTCTTTAATACCTTGTAATTCAATGTTTTGCATATAGTAGCCTTATTTAATTATACTCTATATCATCATTATACACAATTGTAAAACAATCATTATCAGTAAAACTATTTGACAAAACCTTACAAACTGTGCTACTATTACCTACACCTTGTTCTTTGACCTTTAATCTATCTTTCATTTGTCCTTTCTCCACTGCTTCGGCAGCTTTGTGAAGGTAAAGCCGCATAACGGAAATATTTCACTGTTTTCTGTTATTTGCAAGTGACTCCCTCGGTATTCCCGAGATCCACCTGTTTGGCCTAACTTCCCGTGTCCGGATTCACATTCGGTGCGTCACGCGGAAATGACAACAGGACGTACCTCGAACCTCGTTCCTCTACTCAGAGTTGCCCGATTTTTGGCTATTTCCATCGTTGGCTCGTTGCTTCCTCTGCTTCACGCCGTCGACCCGTTGTTATGTTCGCTTCAGTTCATCGTTATTCCCATCTTGGGAATAACCGCAATAAAACCCTAAAACAGAAAGGAGGTGAAATATAATGAAAGACAATAAGTCCCCAAAAACAAGATGTGGAAGAATCGATGCCTGCATGCGTAAGTTAAAACGCATTAAAGCCGACATTCCAAATCGTTGCGAAGGGGGGCCACTGCTTCGGAATGTAATCGAATCGCTGAAAACTGACAATATCCCGATGGCTCTAGATGAGTTAAATATCATCATAAGCCAACCAGGATTATTGCCGGAGAATGCGTTTAGGCAACTGAATCCGATTCAAACAGAACTCCACTCAATCCCAAAACCGTTGCCGTTTAAGAAATGGCTCAGAATTTTGGCGGTTAAAGTGGCTATCTGGATCGCATGGTTGTTTTTGAAAACAAGTCTAGATCAGTGGCTCCCCATGAATTGCACACATTTACTAAAATCTAATTACCTTCATGAATCAATGCTTCAGTACTCTCACCCTTGATCAGCTCCCCCACAAACTGGGTCTAGAGCCTGATAAGCTTTGGAGAATTTCCGAGAAAGCACCCTGTTCATACCGTGTACACCAAGAAATAAAGAAAAGTGGCGGTTTCCGGAATATCGAAGCGCCAAATGGGGATTTAAAAAAGGTACAGCGAAAGCTTTTAAAGCACGTTTTGAATAAAATCCGAATAGACCCCGTCTTCTACGGAGTCAAAGGAACCTGTATGGTGGATGCCATCCGCATGCACTGCCAAAAACCCTTGGTCATCAGTATGGATGTTCAAAACTTCTTCCCTTCAGTTACCAGAGAAGAGATCCGACATGCTCTACTCACCCGTGGGATGACCAAAGAGGTCGTAAAGGTAATTACCCGTCTCACCACCTATCAAAATCGACTGCCGCAAGGCGCACCCACCAGCCCCATTTTAGCTGCACTTGCCCTTCAACCGAAAGTCCGCGAAATCCTCAACATGCTCGCCCCTTATGAAGGGATGAATATTTCCGTCTATGTGGACGACATAACAATTAGCGGACCAGAGGGACTGAAACGCTTTATCAATCCCATCACAAAAGTGATCAAAAACAGCCCCTTCTCCGTACACCCAGGCAAAACGAAAAAGATGTACCCCCAAGATCCCCCAGTGGTACTTGGTGTAGAAATACACGGCCCCCAACTCACGACAACCCCTGAGTTTGATGCAAAACTCTTAGATGCCCGAGACCGGTTTGGATCGAACAGTCTGATTGTAAAAGGCATGATCAATTTTCAGAGAAGCCTAAATTTCAAGAAATCCGCTTGACCATGCCAACCTCCAAAACCGAACAAAAACTCCATGACGAAATGCTCGCGATGTTTCAAACCATCGGCCGAGAAACAGGGTATTGGGGACGTAGATTTGATCAGGCGGTGAAACGTAATGGAGGTCTGGCCACTGCGAAACGAATGCTGGGTAAGCGTTTGGACAATCCAAACGAACAGAAAGGCTTTCAGGCTTTAGTCGATTGCAACGCCGTCTATCTGTCCCTGGAGGCACTGGTACTTGAAAAACGATACAGTGGACTGTTTACCGATGTGGAAATGGCGGAAGCGCAACGGCGTTTGGATCAAGTGCCTGAGTACGCAAAACCGAAAGACATTCCTCCCGAGGAAACCTTTCCGGATAATCTTCGGGATGATGAAACCTATCAAGAAGGCATAAGGAAGAAAATCGTGGTCAATGCCTACGAACGAAATCCCAAAGCACGGGCGGCCTGCCTCAAAAAATACGGCTACAGCTGTTAGGTTTGTGGCATGAATTTCGCAAAAATCTACGGCAAACTGGGCAAAGGATTTATTCACGTCCACCACCTCAAACCCATCGCCACCCGCAAAGGCAAAACCTACACCCTTGATCCGAAAAAGGATCTGATTCCAGTCTGCCCTAACTGCCACGCTATGCTGCACCGGACAGATCCCCCGATGGGGTTAGGGGAATTAAATAAACAAATGGGGACGACATAATGCCCCACCACCTTCCACTTCAAGATCAGTATTTCGATGGAGATTGCCGTCTCAATCGGAAGCGCTCTTTGGAGTCTCTCCAGTTTAATCCTAAATTGGAGTTCTATTATGAATGAGATACATATCACATCATGCTTATTAGGTTGCGTAGTGCTGCTGGGGAGTCTCTTGGAGATCGCTTCCGATAAGAGTGACGGGGTTTCTTTTCGAAATATTGATCGTGGAAGAGTACGCACTGTGTGGGTTAAAATCCCCTGCTCCCCACCCATTTGAATAGTCTTCATTACCAACCAATAGGATCCAGCCATGCCGCAAATATCATTAACTGATTTCGTAGATGTTGTCTCAAAAAGTGGGACCCCTAAAGCCACAAAGATATCCCAAATTAAACATAGGCCACCCTATCAACCAGCCTTTGATTTTTATCGGCCGTTAAGAGAACTCATCATCGAAACACATGTGAATTCTTTGGATAAAAAAAACCTCACTATGTTAAACACTCATACAAGTGATCCCAAAAAAGAGAAACTGTATCCGGACTTATTGAAGAACTATAAAAGCTGGTGGGGAAAGAAGGCTATTACCTGGCAATCACCTCCCTCTGATGTGTTTTCGTCAGGCGGAATTGATGTGTCGATAAATCCCGAGCTTGGTCTTGAGATCAATGGGGAGCTTTATTTCATTAAGCTGTATTTTAAAAAAGATAAACTGACCAAACAGCGAATCGACATCATTACACATTTAATGGATTTGGTTCATGGTGAAAGCCACCCAACAGCTAAAATGTCTGTACTAGACGTTAACAATAAAAAGTTATTCGCAAATTCCAGTACCGCACCGCTTATGACCGCACTTGTTCATGCTGAGCTTGCTTACATCGCAACGATTTGGCCAACAATCTAAAGCTGAATGAAGCTATTCACACAGTTACATGAACTTCATTTGACAAGAGATCGTGCAAGAGGCCGGGCATTTCATGCTTGAGTTTATTCAAATACTTTTGTTCAAGTAAACCGTATTTTTGCATGCTACGAATCCGCTCCATCATTTCCTTCTGCTCTGCCTGACTGGGGATTGGGACATAAAGGGTTCTCAGTGCCTGCTGGTTAACACTGCACTGATTCCCGATATTTGCGGTTCGAAGGATGTGTGCACGTGCTTGGGCACCTTTTAACCACTGGAAGAGCAACAGTGAAGATATTACGTTCTGATCATTCCGAAGCCTGACCATATTGGATTCAAAGACTGCAGGCTCATTCAGCTGTGCAACATACCCAGGCCGTCCAACTCCTTCCAAAGTGGCGTATACACGAGACATGAGAATGTCGCCAACAGCTAGCCCATAGTGGCTCAACTCAGAGGGGGAAACTTTTGCCCTGCGCGCCAGTGCTTCATCGACAATTCTGGAATCTGAAATCGCCGTTTGGCCAATTAGAAGTGCCCCTGATCCGATCTCTCCAGCTGGCTTGTAGATCCCGTTTACAGGGCGGCACTGAAGACAGTGCAAAAGTGAACGGATTCCCCACTCCTCAGGAATCCAGCCGAGGGGTGATTTTTTGTAGAGGTGAGGAGCTTCGGTATGTGGGGGGCGGAGTTGACCGTCGGGAGTGACTCCTCGGGTGAAAAGATCCTGCATCAGACCCACTTTGATTTTATTTGTCTTTTTGATTAACGCTTCGGTATGTTCAATGGACTCGTCGATGGTGGAGAGGATTTTGGCGATTCTTTTTTGAGAAGGAAGTGGCGGAAACCTATCAGTAAGCTTCAGAAGATCTTTTACCGAAAGATGCTTCACAGTTGTTGCGGCTGTTTGCTGATGAATTTTTTCTAATTTTGGCTTACACCAAAAATAAAAATACCCCTCATCAATCAAACTCGAGTTTTTTTCAAACGCTTTTAAGATTCGTTGGTTTAAGAGCGCAGGTTCTTTTTTCCAACGCACAATGTGAAAATCACCATCCATGCCTATCAAAATATCAGATTCTTGGATCAGCCATTTTTCATCAAACTCACCTGAATACTTCGTTTCTAATTTAGAATTTTCTAAATCCCTGATTCGTATTAGAGGCACCCCGTTTTCAGTGTTGAAGCCTTCAGAGTTATATGGGTACCCTGAGAGAAATTCTATATGATCGCCAACTTTTAATAGCGCACCCTCACTCATACCCCAACTCCTTCAAAAACCCAGCTAGGCGATCCTCAGCATCCTGTCGGTTGGTACGGATGCTTTCAGCGGTAATAGCGTATTTGTCGTGAAGGTTCGTTAGGGCATTCTGGCATTCCCGCAGGTGAGCTTGCAGATAGGCGCTGTAGGTGGTCAAGAGGACGCGATGCAGGCGTTCCACTATCACGGCTTTGGCTTCGTCCGGTGTGATTTTTCCCCTCGCGGCGGCCACTAACTCTTCTTGTTTTTTCTCGGTGGCACGGAGACTGGCTTTGATCTCTTTGGCTTCGTCTTCGAGCGCTTTGTGTCGGGCCAATTTTTGTTCACAGGCATCGGCCTGTTGTTTGGCTCGGGTTCCGTTTTTCATTTGTTCCTGAATCTGCGCGATCCATTCGGAGTCACTACTCGCCGCTTTGGCCAGATCCAGAATTCCTTGTCCCGCACTGAAATCGGCTTCTTTGGCCGTCATGCCCCTGGTGACATCTCCTTTTTTGATTCCTTTGGGTAAGGCCTCAAGGCTCTTGAGTTCAGTAAAGAGATCTGTACTTAGGGCTTTGAGCGTTTTGAGGGCGCTTTTCCAGGTGGCAGTACATTCTTTAAATTCGGTTTTGAGACTTTTTACCTCTTCGCCGGGCAACACGCCACTGTCTCCTTCATCTTCAAACTCTTCTTCATCGGCCGCCGAAAACAGTGCAGCCAATTCGGCCAGGCGATTTCGTTTCTCTTCCATTTCCGCCAGCATCTCTGGAAATTGACTCTGCAAAATATCTTCGTCGGGTATCAGTTCCGGGCCCCATCCACTGAAGGCGATGGATTTGAATTCGGGTTTAAAGAATTCAAAGTAGCGGGCCAGTCCACCTCGAATTTGGTGTCCGGTGAGCAAGTTTTGGTCATGCAACGCTTCTTCAATAGATTGTAAAAGCAGGCGGCGGAGTTCGTATACATTCCCAGCCGTTCCGCCTTCAGGCGCCAAAGCCTCCACATGGGCTAAATGTCGTCCCCACCAGTCGTTCAACAATCCGAGAAAACGTTCGTGAGCGTCAGCTACGCTGGGATCGGTTTTTACGATCTTCACCAAAGCCCGGCGGCCATGGACTTCATCGGTGAAATCTACATAGTTTGCATCTTTCGCGCGGGGCTGAAATATCCGTTCCCGCAGACTGGGATAGTTGGCCCAATGACTTTCCAAAGCCTCCACCTCAGCCACGGGTACCCCACCATGTAAATGCGCCCGGACATCCTGCGGTTCTGGCGGCGGGGCGTTGTCCACAAATCTTCTGATATTACAGTTGTATTCCTCGGCCTCTATTTCAGCCACCGGCACCCGTCGGGCGTAGGCGGGGATCTCTTCAATCTCGCCAGTGCTCAGACCTCGATAGGCATGCACAATTCGGGAAATATCCTCCGCCCTTAAAAAGTTCTGGGCTTTGCCTTCACGATAATCTCGATCAGCATTGATAAACACCACATGATTGCGTTCGGATGCGCCGGCTTTGTTCAATACCAGCACACAGGCGGGAATACCGGTTCCATAAAATAGTCCGGCTGGCAGACCAATCACCGCTTCTAACAAGCCACGTTCGATAAAGTGTCGGCGGGCCTCGCGCTCTTCTCCGCCTCGGAACAGCACCCCGTGCGGCATCACGCTGGCCATCTTGCCATCCGCCTTGAGTACAGAAATCATATGCTGTACAAACATCAGATCGGCCTTCTTACCCTTTTCCGGCATCCAGACCGTAAAACGACCCGGGTAATCCATGTCCTTGCGTAAATAATTTTGACTGAAGGGCGGATTGGCCAGCACCCGGTCAAAGCGTTTCAGTTCATTATCTTCTGCTTTATGCTGGGGATGGCGCAGGGTGTCCTCTTGTCGGATGTCGGCATGGGAAATCCCATGCAACAGCATATTCATTTTGCAGATCGACCAGGTGGTGCCGATGGATTCCTGGCCCGCCAAACTCAGGTCACGCGGATCTCCTCCACATTCGCTGATGTAATCGCGGGTCTGAATCAACATTCCCCCGGAGCCACAAGTCGGATCGTAGGCACTCATCCCGGGTTGCGGATCGGTAATCTCCACCAGTACCCGCACCACATCCGAGGGGGTATAGAATTCGCCGGCCTTTTTTCCCGCGGAGTCGGCAAAATATTTGATTAGATATTCATAAGCAGCCCCCAGTAAATCAGGAAACTCAAAATTCTCGTCCCGCAAGGGGATCTTTTCAAAGTTCTGGATAAAGTCCGATAAAATATCATCGTCCAGGGTCCGCTGACCGATTTTACGGTTAAAGTTGATATGCTTCAGTACATCTTGCAATGCATCCACATTGGTAGGATGATCCTCCAAAGCCTCCAAGGCTTTATTGAGGCCCGAACCCACGTTGGTCTTAAGATGGCGGATGGTTTGCCAATGCGACTCTATCGGCACAAAAAAGGTATATTTATCCGGGTTCTTCAACTGCATGGCAATCGCCACTTCCGCCATTCCCTTTGCCCGCAGATCCTGCTCCAGCTTTTCCCGTTCCTGATCAAACAGATCCGACAAACGTTTTAAAAACAACATGCCGAAGATATATTCTTTATACTCCGAGGCATCCATGTTCCCCCGAAGATCATCACAGGCGCGGAACAGGAGATTTGATAGCTGAGAGAGGGTAAGTTTGCTCATAAAAGTAACTAAAAGAAATTATGCGAAAAGAGTTTTCTAAGTAGCTACCCTGCTTTCCTAGCGGTTCAAGCGAAAAGGCTATTCACTCAGAATCGGTAACCTTATTAAACAATTTCCACTAGGTCAGGAATGACTGCGCTCCGGTTCCCCCCTACGTTCGGACGAACGTTAGCAACGGCTTATAATCTCCGTTATCCCCCGCCTGCAAAGCAGTGATGTAATCTTTCCGAATACGGCCTTCCTCGGTCAGTGTGTTCCCACCCCAAGTAAACACTGGGGCATCGAGGATATTCTTCAATAAGAGATTTGCCATTTCTCTTGCATGGCGGCCATTTCCATTTGGAAAGGGGTGAATCGAAACCAACCTGTGATGAAATCGTACCGCAATTTCATCCGCAGACTCATCTTTATGTTCTAACCAGTATCCCGTATCATCGCATAAGTTCTTCAAACTCGTGGAAACTTGATACCAAGGAACCCCGATATTCTTATCACTTAACCGGAAGGACCCAGCCCACTTCCATACCTTCCCAAACATTCTTTTGTGCAGGGTTTTCATAAAGGCTTCGTTTAAAATATCCCTAGGCTTTCTTTTATCCACCCAAGCCTTTGCTTCTAAGACATTCTCTAATTCCCATCGGTCGAGTTCTTTACGGCTTGAAATATGGGTGAGCTTGAGCCCCTTCAACTCTTCGACATCAATTGGAGTGGCTCCTTCAGGATCTTCAAAGTGCATCATTACGCATCCCAAAGATCTGAAGGAACATCACGAATCATTTCATCGATCATTTCGGATAGAATCTGCTGATTCTCATCATTACCTAAAGCTTGGTCTTCTAAGGCCATAGTGTGAATTACTTGAGAAAGACGCTTTACGGCAAGCTGCCGGGCCTGTTTATGGATATACCCCTCTAAACTATTCTTTGGAACAAATCCGTAAACAAATTGACAATCCAGCTCTTCGGCCACCCTTCGCATAGTTTTAACTGTGACAGAGCCTGTCATTTCATTTTTTTCGAGCTGAGCTACGGCTTGCTGTGAAACCTCTAAGCGGTCAGCCAGTTGCCTAGCCGTCATACCTAAGGCATCACGAATTGCACGAATCCACCCTTTTTGAGGGGGAGTAGTTTTCCGTAAACTATCAAATTTCTGCAAGGATACATCTAGTTGGTTTCGTATGAGTTTTCTTTTCATGTACTTCTCCTTAAGTAGAAATATGCCTAATATACAATATTTATATTGTAAATATTAATATTTAAACAATTTATATATTGTTTATTCAATATCTAGCACTACTTGGGGTTTCTCACTTAGGAGGGCCGGTGTCTCGAGGGCCCGTAATGCAGGCTAATTTGGTCGCTGACGGCGGGACGCCGGCACTCCATATCGTTTCACTGATCGGTCGCAAATGGCGTTCTATATAAAAACGGAGTTACCACGTCTCTCCATTCTTCAGGCTCTTGCATATGCACATTGTGTCCGGTGTTCAGGATCTCAACCTGGTGGCGGGTGCGTTTCTGGACCCAAGCGGCCTGTTCGGCATATTTAGGGTCGCGCGCTCCGGCAAGCCAAAGAATCCTGCAGGTTGTAGTTTTGATCCACGTTCGTAAATCAGGTTGCCAGCCCACACTAAATAGTTCCAAAGCTTCGGCTAAGGCAGAGACATCCCCTTCACGATTGGGGAAACCCTGAAACCCGCCCCACATTTCCATTTGATACCAGGAGTCACAAAAGCCTTCGAGACTTTGGCTTTTTAACTCTTCAGCGCGTTGATGATCCAAGTCACGCCGGTTTTTCCTCTCCGTTGCATCCGAAAGCCCTAAGGAGGCGGATTCGATAACAAGGGTTTGGAAGGCATCCGGATTACGGGCGGCAGCCATCAGTAAAAGCCGTCCTCCCATAGAGTAGCCACCTGCCCATTCACAGTCGCCAGCCAATTCGGAGATCGAATCCAAGGTCTCGAATAGAGTCGCTCCAGCTATGGGGCTTTGGCCGTGGCCAGGAAGATCTGGGCAGAGCAAGCGGGTATCGGTTCCACGTCTTTTTTGCAGAGCCTCGCCATCTTTTCCGCTTCCTAACCACCCGTGAAGCCACAATCCTCTTTTTTTTCCGTTCCCAACTTCGTGAACATGGAGGGTCATATCTTTGACGCTTTCAGTATCTCAGCCAAGGCTTTATGCTGCTTATAATTCTGTTCGCGGTTAGTTTCCACTTCGATGACACAGCTCTTTTGGGTCTCCAGTGCCTCTTCGTAGGCGGCAACAAATTCGTCCAGCTCTGTGATGCGAGCATAGGGCAAATCAAATTGTCCAGCGGCATGCTCAAAATCCCACTCGTGAGGCGTACCAAAAAAAGTTTCGAATTCCTGTGAAGAGTCGTTCACGGGAAGAAAATGGAAAATGCCTCCACCCCGATTATTCAGAATAATGACGATGAGGGGTACGCGAGATTTAGAAACCAAAGCCAGGCTGTTCAAATCATGCAGACTGGCTAAGTCTCCTAGGAGAACGGTTGTACATTGATTCAACCCACGTGCAAAACCCACGGCGGTGGCTAAGGTTCCATCTATTCCACTAGCCCCTCGATTACTCGCCACATGAATTTGGTGAATGTTAGGCGCCGCAAATTGATTCACATCCCGAATGGGCATGGAGGCTGCAAGAACCAGCCCCTGCAAATTAGGTAGCATTCGGGTGAGCGCCCGTGCGACGGCCGGTTCGCTGAGAGTATCGGCATTATCCAATTGTTGCTTGTAAATCTTTTCCACTAGGGTGTCGGCCGAAATCCATGCCTGCTTCCACTCTGGCGTCGTAGGCGGAAGATGTTCCTGATGCCAAAATAAACAAAAACGATCACTCTCGGCTATGAAGCGATGGTTCACCCGATGTAGTGGATCAAAACGCCCTTCCCTGCCTGTGACCTGAATCCAATTTTTTGGAGGATGAGTTTGCAGCGCTCGTTGTAAGCCCTTCGAGAGAAAGCGACATCCAAACTGTAACACATGATCCGGTCGAAGATCATCCGGAAAACCGAAATCACCCACCAGCGCATCTACATGCCGAACTAGAAAATGTCTACGCGGGCCGAAATGTAGTCCCGAGCAAATATCACTGATGATTGGCCAGGATTGGAGTTCTCCAAGTTGTTCAATGGCTAAAGCTTCGGCTTCAGAGCAACCTCCCCCTGCGATTATGAGAACCTTGGGGTTGTCTCCAAGGAGTTCTTTTAAACCAAACAGATTGATTTCATCCGGCTGAGCTACGGAAGGATAGACCGATGTGTAAGGGTTTCGCCCGCGCGACCACTCATGCAGGGAAATTAAATAGGCTTCGGAATCGGTTCGATCCGGTTGGGTGGCTAAGGGTTCACGAAAAGGGCAATTCAGATGGACGGGTCCTTTATGTAGAGACTGAAAGGCCCGACTTACGGTCGTAAGCACGGTCTCGGGTGAAATACTGCTATCAGGAGTCGATAAGTCCATCGACCAGTTGACGTATCCTGCAAAGGCTTGAGTTTGGGGAATGGATTGATTCGCCCCGCATTCACGTAATTCAAAAGGACGGTCCGCAGTCAAAAGGAGCATGGGAAGTGCATCCATCGATGCTTCTACCACCGAAGGAGTCAAGTTTGACACCGCGGTACCCGATGTGCAAATCACTACCCCGGGCCGGCCAGTGGCTCTGGCAAATCCTAGAGCGGCAAAGCCCAAACCTCTCTCATCAAAATGAAGGACGGACTTCGCTTCCGGATGACGGGCCACCGCAAGGGTAAGCGGGGTACACCGGGATCCAGGTGCCAGAAAAAAGGTATCGGATCCATTGCGGATACATTCCTCGACAAGTAGCGAGGCCCAGATAAGATTAATATTCTCGGTAGAAATCATAGTTCGTCAGGTTTAGGAATACTCTGCCATAGACGTTTGCGTCCGAAACTCTTTCCATTGGGTGATTTCAGAAAATCCTCAAATTCATGAGCGCGTTGTTTTCGCGTAAATGCCGCATAAAAGCTTATTTTCCATGGACGAAAATCGCGGGTTGCGCCCACTTGTCCAATGTTATGAAGACTCAAACGTTTCTTCACATTGCGGGTGGTGCCGACAAAAGTTTGGTCTGGCTTAGATTTGCTTCGAATGCGATAAACGTAATACATCAAATATCTCTAACGGATTCAGAACAATATTCCAGTAATAATTACCCATGAAGTATCAGAAGGAATTAAAGGCTCCTTCGCAAATCCATCCAAGGCATTTCACTCCAGAAATGTTCAAGATTCGTAGCCCTCAAAAGAACCCTTATGGCCTTCAATCGCTTCATGGGGAATGCAAACCAGCAAATGACTTATAAATTATTGTGATTATGTTAGTATTTTAAAGTTAATTTATTAAAGAGTTTTGATTTCTTTATCCTCGGACTCCTCCTATGAACGAATCTTTTCTCTTAGTCATTGTTGTTATCGGGCTATTCATGCTGATTTGGGATTGTGTCGAAGTGGGGCGTAATGATGCAGCCAATCTCATCAATGCGGTTTTCGGGGCACGCGTCCTTACTCGGAATACCGCCATTCTGGTAGCGGGTGGCGCAGTACTCCTAGGAGCGACCTTTGCGTCTCCGGTTATGGAGACCGCCCGAAAAGGAATCTTTAACCCCGCATTATTAACCATAGAGGCAGCGATGGTGGTGTATATCACAGCCTACATTGTGGATACGGTTCTACTTCACACCTATTCCGCCTTTGGTATGCCAGTCAGTACCACAGCTTCTTTGGTGTTTGAATTGGTGGGGGCTTCGGCGGTCGTCGCTTGGTTAAGTGGCATTTCAGAGCAAGTCGTTCATTGGGATAAGGTAGGAACCGTGGTATCGGCCATTCTCATTTCAATCATCATCAGTGGGGTTGCAGGCTGGATGATGCAACGGATGTTTCGAGGGGCGATTCGCGAACAACCAGCGACTCATCTACGCGTGCGTCAGCATGGTCCTTGGATCGCGGGAATGATGTTCAGTGGTCTCAGTTGGTTTTTGGTCATGAAAGGGCTCAAGCATGTGACCTTCATTAAAAAAGTTAGAGAAGCAACTTTTGAAGAAGTGGGGCCAGTCATCATGCTCTTAGCGATGTGGGCGGTCTACAGCTTGATTATTCATTTTTGGCTGATCTTTTCCAAAGAAAAAGGAACCCGAAACCTCTTCAGGATTACGGCCGTCGTAGGCATGATTTGCCTTTCCTTTGCCTTTGGTCAGAACGATTTAGCCAACTGCGCATCTCCAGGTCTTTCAAGCCTTTGGCTGTATCAAAACATGGAAATAGGCACCGCAGGTGCAAGTAAAATTAGTATCCCCATGTGGGCGCTGTTTGCTTGTGGACTGCTCATGGTGGTGGGTATGCGAAGTAAAAACGCCCAACGAGTCACCCGAGCCGCAGTGAATACGGGAAGTCAATATGACCATGTTGCACTTTACGCACCAAAATGGTGTCGGAAAATTGGAAAGGTCTTTGTGAAAGATCACGATCCAGAAACCGAACTTGCCCCCCCACCTCAGCTGGATGAGGAAGGCAAACGGGTTCATTTCGATCCCTTAAGGGCATCGGTCATTATGAGTGTAAGTGCCAGTGTGATTGCGCTCGCGTCTAGCTCCGGTATACCGGTTTCGACCACTTATGTCACTTTCGCCTGCGTCATTGCCACCGGGATGGCCGATGGGGTGATGACTCGCGGAGACGGTGACCGAAAAATAGGCCGAGCTATTTGGACAGTGTTTTCTTGGTTTGCCGGAGCCGCTATTGCCATGGTGGCAGCCGGACTGGTAGCGGGAATCATTTTTAAACTTCAGTACCTAGGGCTCGCCATCGGGCTGGGATCCAACTTTTTGATACGATTTATGGTGTCTAAACGTTCCGAAGCTCACGAAATCACCTTTCATAAAAGCATTCCAAAGGTTTAAGTCACCCTTACAAATTCAATTCTTTGTACTTGCCAACGAAGCAAGAATGGTCTACGTAACTCGACCCTCAAACATTTTTAAGGACTTCACCATGAAAACCGATCTTCATCCAGAATACACAGATGCCAAAGTACATTGCGCTTGCGGTGCGGTACACGAAACCCGTTCGACCCGTAAAGAAATGCATATTAATACCTGTGGCAATTGTCATCCGTTCTACACGGGTGACTCCAAACTGATTGATACCGAAGGACGTGTAGACCGTTTCAATAAGAAATACGGCAGCCGTCGCTAACGGAATTTTATCTGATCCGAGCCGTCGCAGCCTTGTTAGGCCGTAGACGGCTCGTTTTTTTTAGCTAGGTAAAATTTTTTACCGCAAAAGAGCACAAAGGGTATTCCACCCCTAAATCCCTGCTCAGAAACGGAAGATACATCAGCTAGGTAGAAAGAACTTTCGCAGTTTTTGCGGAACAGGGCTTTAGGGGTGGGATTCCTTTTGTGCCCTTTTGTGGCTGAAATTACGCTACATGTATTCTAAGGACTTTTATGATTAATGCCGCCTACCTCGATAAACTCAATGCCCGTCTCCACGAATTGGAGAATCAAATGGGTACCCCCGAGATTGCAACGGATCAGCCGAAATTGCGTGGAATTCTCACCGAGCACAAGCAGACGAAGACTTTGCGGGATCTGGGCCAGGGCTATGTAGACTTAGTAGAGCAAATTGCGGAAACTACCGAAATGCTGGAAGACAGCTCGTTGGATGCCGAAATGATTGAGATGGCGGGTATGGAGCTGGAAGAACTTCAGGAAAAACTCCCCGATGAAGAAAAAAAACTGAAAGTTGCCCTGCTCACACCGGATCCTCGAGATGACCGTGGGGTTATTCTCGAAATACGGGCAGGAACCGGCGGAGATGAAGCGGCTATTTTTGCCGGAGATCTTTTCCGGATGTATCAACGTTACTCGGAAACCCGCAACTGGGAATTTAAAATCCTAGATGCCAGCCTTTCGGACTTGGGCGGATATAAAGAAGTCATTGCATCGATTCAGGGCGAAGAAATTTTCAAACAAATGAAATATGAAAGCGGGGTACATCGCGTCCAGCGTGTTCCCGCCACCGAAACCCAAGGCCGGGTTCATACCTCTGCCGCCACGGTCGCGATACTCCCGGAAGCGGAAGAAGTGGATGATGTCGCAATACCTGCTGAAGAAATTCGCTGTGATGTGTTTCGGGCATCTGGCCCTGGGGGGCAATCTGTAAACACGACCGATAGTGCCATTCGACTCACCCACCTCCCCACCGGATTAGTGGTGCAATGTCAGGACGAAAAATCCCAGCACCGCAACCGTGAAAAGGCTATGAAAGTTTTACAGGCTCGGTTGCTAGATAAGCGACAACAGGAAGAGGATGCCAAACGTGCGGGTGACCGAAAGAATATGATTGGTACTGGTGACCGAAGTGAACGAATCCGCACCTATAACTTCCCTCAAAACCGTTTAACCGATCATCGAATCGGCCTTACGCTGTACGCGCTCGCCTCGATAATGCAGGGAAACCTCGATCAACTGATCGATCCGCTTTTCGAGCATGATATTGATGAGCAGCTGCAAGAACAGCTGAACCAAAACCAGTAACGGATCCAGAGCGTATATTTTTTAGGCTTCGCCTTCCCGTAACCAGGAGATGTACTCGCCATCTTCATGGACAATCCTAATTTTTTTCACCTTCGATAAAGCAGGATACCCGTTCGGATCCGGGTCCAGCCCTATTGATACTGAAGACAAACCGTACCTTCCAGCGACATTTGTTTTACGTTTACGATTTAAAAACGAGATAACCCCTCTATCAAGAACTCAGGCCCCCGAAATTCTACGATGAACACCTGGAATCATTTATTTTCTAATCAGCAAGAAATCCCCCCTTCGCTTCTTCAGTGGTGGCTGTCAGATTACTTAGACTGTTCGCTTACCAACCTCCCCCTCAAGGAGACGCCCAGCGACCACGATCGTAAAATCTTTGAAAGAGCATCGGAACGTCTGCGGAAAGGTGAACCCGTTCAATATGTATGCGGGAGAGCTCCATTTCGGGACATTGAAGTAAAGGTCGATGCCCGAGTATTAATTCCACGGCCGGAAACCGAGCAATTGGTTCAGATCGCCTTGGATCGTTTTATCAAATCCGCTGATCGGATTTTAGATATCGGAACGGGAAGTGGATGTATTGCGTTATCGATTAAACACGCTCGGCCAGATTGTCAGGTGGAAGGGCGGGATGTTTCAGAGGAGGCTTTGGTTCTGGCCCGCGAAAATGCGACGTCACTTGGACTAGATGTCACCTTCAAACAAGCGGATTTATTGGAAGGGGAACCCTTCCGAAGCTCGGAACTCATTATCGCCAATCTTCCGTACATCGGAACCGAAGAGGCAAAAGCCTTACCGGAAAATGTCCATGATTTTGAACCACATATAGCTCTTTTCTCCGGTCCAAAAGGTGCGGATCTAATTTTGACTCTCATCGATCAGGCAAAAAATGTTTTGGTCCCCGGGGGCCACTTGCTTTTGGAGACCGGTGAAACTCAAGGCGCGTTCTGGAAACAAGCGGCCCAAAAAGGTGGCTGGGAGCTTGAAGGGCTGAAAGACCTAGCCGGACGTGAACGGTTTTGGATTTTTTCTATGTAAAAACGGATTCCGAGACGGGGGCCCTCCGGTGGGTCGGCGTTACGCTGCCCTGCAACCCCAGTTGACACCCCTACTAGAGCAATTTCTATTTAATTAGTCGCATATTGAGCGTGTCGAAAATAACGCGAACATTCCAATGCCGAGAACTTAGGGAGTATTTTTGAAACGCTTTGTATGATGTCCTCTAGGTTTCGCGGGCT